>Ga0308170_10000068_pt1 | contig 225676 bp, 211 predicted proteins | sample PhyBR2_2_FD_202136 | JGI IMG/M metagenome (GOLD analysis project Ga0308170, IMG submission 202136) | Phyllosphere microbial communities from UC Gill Tract Community Farm, Albany, California, United States - DLSLSB.R2 | ecosystem: Host-associated > Plants > Phyllosphere > Unclassified | place... | reverse complement strand
CCGACGACGTTCTTCTGCTCGATGAGCTCGGTGAGCTTGCCGGTCTCGAGGAGCTCGCGGGAGAGGTCGTCGAGCCAGATGCTCACGCCGACCGCGGAGAGGGCGGCGGTGGGGGTGTTCTCAGCCATGTGTTTCTCTTCTTCTTTCATCGACGGGTCCGTGAGGACCGTGAGTCGGGGTTTCGGGGACGGGAGGCCCGTGGCGGAACCGAGCCGGGCCTCCCGGAAGAAGGGCCGGATCCGGAAACCGGACCCGGCCCTTGCAGGTCAGGAAGCTGCGATCGATTCCTTCGCGGCGGCCACGACGTGCTCCGTCGTGAAGCCGAACTCCTTGAAGAGCGTCTGGTAGTCGGCCGAGGCACCGAAGTGCTCGATCGAGACGCTGCGGCCCTTGTCGCCGACGATGTCGCGCCAGCTCATGGCGATGCCGGCCTCGACCGACACGCGAGCGGTGACGTCCTTCGGGAGCACCTGGTCCTGGTAGTTCTCGGACTGGGCGCGGAACCACTCGATCGACGGGGCGCTCACGACGCGGGCGTTGATGCCCTCGGCCTTGAGCTGCTCGCGAGCCTCGACCGCGATCTGGACCTCGGAACCGGTCGCGATGAGGATGACGTCCGGGGTGCCGTTGGGCGCCTCGGCCAGGACGTAGGCGCCCTTGGCGACGTTCTTCGCCGAAGCGAAGACCTCGCCCGAGGCGTCGCCTTCGCCACGCTCGAACACCGGCAGGTTCTGACGGCTCAGCGCGATGCCGGCCGGGCGGTCGGTGTGCTTGAGCATCTCGAGCCACGCGTACGCGACCTCGTTGGCGTCGGCCGGACGGACGACGTCGAGACCCGGGATCGCACGCAGCGACGAGACCTGCTCGATCGGCTGGTGCGTCGGGCCGTCCTCGCCGAGGGCGACGGAGTCGTGGGTCCAGACGTAGATCGCCGGCGCCTGCATGAGCGCGGCGAGACGGACCGCCGGACGCATGTAGTCGCTGAAGATGAGGAACGTGCCGCCGAAGGGGCGGGTGTTCCCGTGCAGGACGATGCCGTTGAGGATCGAGCCCATGGCGTGCTCGCGGATGCCGAAGTGCAGCACGCGGCCGTACGGGTCGGTGCTCCACGTCGAGGTCGAGGCCTCGGCCGGACCGAAGGACTTGGCACCCTCGATCGTGGTGAGGTTCGACTCGGCGAGGTCGGCCGAACCGCCCCAGAACTCGGGCATCAGCGGCGCGATGGCGTTGATGACCTTGCCGGAAGCGGCACGGGTCGAGACGGCCTTGTCCGCCGGGAAGACCGGGAGCGCTGCTTCGAGGCCCTCCGGGAGCTCCTTCGACTGGACGCGGTCGAACAGTGCCTTCTTGTCGGCGTTGGCTGCGGCCCACGCGTCGAAGGACTTCTGCCACTCGGCGTGCTCGGCCTGGCCCTTGGCGACGGCGCCGCGGGTGTACTCGAGGACCTCGGGAGCGACCTCGAAGGTCTTGTCGGTGTCGAAACCGAGGATCTCCTTGAGGCCCTTGATCTCGTCGGCGCCGAGCGCTGAACCGTGGATCTTGCCCGAGTTCTGCTTGGTCGGCGACGGCCAGCCGATGATCGTCTTGAGGACGATGAGCGACGGCTTGTCGGTGACCTGCTTGGCGGCCTCGATCGCGGCGTGGAGCTCCTCGGCGTCCTCGGAGTACTCGCCGTTCTTCTTCCAGTCGACGATCTGGACGTGCCAGCCGAGCGCCTCGTAGCGCTCGGGGACGCTCTCGGAGAACGCGATGTCGGTGTTGTCCTCGATCGAGATCTGGTTCGAGTCGTAGAACGCGATGAGGTTGCCGAGCTGCTGGCGACCGGCGAGCGAGCCCGCTTCGTTGGTCACGCCCTCCTGCATGTCACCGTCGCCGGCGATCACGTAGGTGAAGTGATCGAACGGCGACTGACCGGCCGGGGTCTCCGGGTCGAACAGGCCGCGCTCGAAGCGCTGGGCGTAGGCGAAGCCGACCGAGGACGCGAGGCCCTGCCCGAGCGGGCCCGTGGTGATCTCGACACCGTCGGTGTGGCCGTACTCCGGGTGACCCGGGGTCTTCGAGCCCCACTTGCGCAGGTGCTGCAGGTCCTCGAGCTCGAGCCCGTAGCCGTGCAGGTAGAACTGCACGTACTGGAGGATCGAGGCGTGACCGGCGGAGAGGATGAAGCGGTCGCGGCCGATCCAGGTGGCGTCGCTGGGGTCGCGACGCATCACCTTCTGGAAGAGCAGGTGGGCGAGCGGAGCAAGGCTCATCGCGGTGCCGGGGTGACCGTTGCCGGCGGCCTCGACCGAGTCGGCGGCGAGAACGCGGGCCGTGTCGACGGCCTTCCGGTCGATGGCGTCCCAGGTGAATTCAGCCACTTGGATGTTGACCCTTCTTGATGCGACATGTGCGAGGGCTCGTGCCATCGCACGGACATGTGGCCATCCCGGGGCCGAGTCGTGTCGCCGTCTAGCGGCGGCCGACCGGCTCATCGCGGCCGACGTCATCGGGGCGCGCACTGCGGGAGGGCGTGTCCAGCATAGTGACCCGGTACTCAGAAGGGGTTCAGGTGACCCCCGATGTTCACACCGGGGTGGCCGACGACGGTCGATCCGGGCGTGTCGAACGCGTCCGGATCACGCCGGGATGTCGGAGCGGGGCACCGTTGCGGCGCTTCCATCCCGTAAACTGATCGGGACCCGTGGACATTCCGGGTCAGCGCATGCCCGGACGCCGCCGCAGTCGTCCACCGAGTGTGCGAGCTGATGCGAACAGACTGAGGTTCCCTTGCCGACTGCCACCGTGACCCGGCCCGACACCGATCGACCCCGATCGCCGCTGTCCCGCAAGGTCCGTGCGTACGTCTCGTTGACGAAGCCGCGCGTGATGGAGCTGCTGCTCGTCACCACGGCCCCGACGATGTTCCTCGCCGAGCGCGGCGTCCCCGACCTGTGGCTCGTCTTCTGGACGATGCTCGGCGGAGCGATGTCGGCCGGTTCGGCGTCGGCCTTCAACTGCTACATCGACCGCGACATCGACCGGCTCATGAAGCGGACGAGCACCCGGCCGCTGGTCACCGGCGAACTCTCCGACCGTGAAGCCCTCGTGTTCTCGTGGATCCTCGGCGTCCTGTCGACAGCGGTGCTCGGCTTCCTGGTGAACTGGCTCGCGGCGGCGCTCAGCGTCATCGCGATCCTGATCTACGTGTTCGTCTACACGCTGTGGCTCAAGCGCCGCACGCCGCAGAACATCGTCTGGGGTGGCTCGGCCGGCTGCATGCCCGTGCTCATCGGCTGGGCGGGTGTCACCGGGTCGCTGACGTGGACCCCCGTCATCCTGTTCATGGTGATCTTCCTCTGGACGCCGCCGCACTACTGGCCGCTGTCGATGAAGTACCGGGACGACTACGACGCCGCCGACGTGCCGATGCTCGCCGTCGTCCGTGGTCGGACCGTCGTCGGCCTGCAGGTCGTCCTGTACGCCTGGGCGACCCTCGTCTGCTCGCTCCTGCTCATCCCCGTCGGGCACATGGGTCCGCTGTACACGGTGGTCGCGCTGGCCGGTGGCATCTGGTTCGTCGTCGAGTCGCACCGCCTGTACTCGCGGGCGATCCAGCACGTCGAGCACGTGCATCCGATGCGGGTCTTCCACAGCTCGATCACGTACCTGACGCTGCTCTTCATCGCGGTGGGCATCGACCCGCTGCTGCCGCAGGTCTTCACCTTCTAGGGCGGTCGCGCCGGCGCCGCCGCAGGCGCGTGCTCGGTCCGCAGGACGCCGTCGTGTCCGGTTGACGCCGTCGTGTTGCCACGACGCCGTCGTGTCCAGTTGACGCCGTCGTATTGGCAAGACGCCGTCGTGTCCGCAGGACGCCGCCACCCCGACGAGACGCCGCCGAATCCGGCGGCGTCTCGCGCGTTCGGCGGCGTCTCGGCAGGACACCGGCGTCTTGTGCTCGGCACGCGGCGGCCTGGAGGCGCGGTGCGGGCCCGCCACGGGCCTCCCGTCCGGCGCGCGGCGCGTCTGCCGCGGCGCGGACCCGACTGGCTGGGGACCGCACGTGGTGCGGGCTCGGTCCGACGGGGTGTCCGGCCGACCACCACAAACGCGACACCCCACGAGTCGAACGACTCGTGGGGTGTCGGAGAACGGGTGTCGAGCGCGCGACGCGCCCGGGCGTCAGGCGTCGATGGGTTCCCGGACGGCGTCGCGACCGGCCGATGCCCGCGTGGACAGCACCACGGCGGTGACGGCGCCCACGAGGAGCCCGGCGAGCACCATGTGCGTGCCGACGAGCCCGACGGGCAGACCGGTGCGTGCCTGCGTGAGGCCGACCGCGATCTGCAGGAACTCGACGACGAGCAGCAGCAACGGCCACTTGCTCGGCCTGCCCAGGCGGACGGCTCCGATGACGAGCACCAGGGTGAGCGCGAAGAGGGCGTACGCCGGCCAGGCGTGCACGTGCTCCATGACCGCGGGGTCGAACCCGGTGCGGTGCAGGCGTCCGCCGTCGACCGCTTCGTCAGCGCCGGCGTGCGGGCCGCTGCCGGTGGTCAGGATGCCGACGAGCACGGTCACGACGACGGCGGCGACGGTGCCGCGGACGACGCCGGTGTACCAGCCGGGGACGAGCCGCTCGGCCGTGCGGGGGCCGTGCACGGTGCGGTAGACCAGGGCAGCGGTCACCGAGGTGAGCGCGGCGGAGACGACGAAGTGCAGTCCGACCACGAAGGGGTTCAGGTTCGTCCACACGCTCATGCCGCCGATCACGGCCTGCACCGGGATCGCGACGCCCTGAGCGAACGCCAACCAGAACAGTTCCGGCCGCGTGCGGAGCATCCGGACGACCGCCAGGAACATCGCGACGGCCACGATCACGAGCACGAAGGTCAGCAGACGGTTGCCGAACTCGATGATGCCGTGGACGCCCATCTCCGGCGTGGAGACCAGCGAATCCGCCGTGCACTTGGGCCAGGTGGGGCATCCGAGGCCCGACGCGGTGAGGCGGACCAGGCCGCCTGTGCCGATCAGCACGACCTCGACCACGAAGGACGCCCAGGCCAGTGCGACGACGCGGCGGTCGACCGCACGGGGGAGCAACCACCACCGTCCGGTCCGGAGATCCTGCTCGACGGGGGATCCGACGCGTGTCACGAGGGTGGTGCCTTCCTGTTGTTCCGTGCAGTGAACCTGTAGGATTCGAGGGTTCAGCAGCAGTCAAGTCTAGGCAGGCGCCGGCTCCGAATGGGCCGAGATCGCCGATCACTCCACGGACTGCGTGGAACCATAGTCGTTGCGAGGGAGCAGCACCGGGTCCGCATGTCAGCGGTCCACGGTGGAATGGCGTCCAGACGCCACGGGTTGACACCCGTAACGCTGTCCCGCGAGAAGGAAACGAGGAGACCATGTCCGACGTGCTCATCGACCGTCCCGAGCTCGAAGGGCTCGGCCAATACGAGTTCGGCTGGTCCGACTCCGACTCGGCAGGGTCCTCCGCCCGTCGTGGGATATCGGAAGAGGTCGTCACCGACATCTCGAACCTCAAGGACGAGCCCGAGTGGATGCTGAAGAACCGCCTCAAGGGGCTGTCGCTCTTCGGCCGCAAGCCGATGCCGACGTGGGGTGCCGACCTGACGGGCATCGACTTCGACAACATCAAGTACTTCGTGCGCTCCACCGAGAAGCAGGCGCAGTCGTGGGAAGACCTCCCCGAGGACATCCGTGCTACCTACGAGAAGCTCGGCATCCCCGAGGCCGAGCGCCAGCGCCTGGTCGCCGGCGTCGCCGCGCAGTACGAGTCCGAGGTCGTGTACCACCAGATCCGCGAGGACCTGGAGCAGCAGGGCGTCATCTTCATGGACACCGACACGGCGCTCCGTGAGCACCCGGAGCTGTTCGAGGAGTACTTCGGCACCGTGATCCCGGCCGGCGACAACAAGTTCGCCGCGCTGAACACGGCCGTCTGGTCCGGTGGCTCGTTCGTCTACGTCCCCAAGGGCGTCCACGTCGAGATCCCGCTGCAGGCCTACTTCCGGATCAACACCGAGAACATGGGTCAGTTCGAGCGGACGCTGATCATCGCGGACGAGGACTCGTACGTCCACTACATCGAGGGCTGCACCGCCCCGATCTACAAGTCCGACTCGCTGCACTCGGCCGTCGTCGAGATCATCGTGAAGAAGAACGCCCGCGTTCGCTACACGACGATCCAGAACTGGTCGAACAACGTCTACAACCTCGTCACGAAGCGTGCGATCGCGCACGAAGGCGCGACGATGGAGTGGATCGACGGCAACATCGGCTCCAAGGTCACGATGAAGTACCCGTCGATCTACCTCGCCGGGGAGCACGCCAAGGGCGAGACGCTCTCCGTGGCCTTCGCGGGCCCCGGCCAGCACCAGGACGCCGGCGCGAAGATGATCCACATGGCGCCGTACACGACGTCCTCGATCGTCTCCAAGTCGATCGCCCGTGGCGGCGGTCGTGCCGGGTACCGCGGCGAGGTCCGGGTCGACCCGGGCGCGCACCACGCGGCCAACACCGTGCGCTGTGACGCCCTGCTCGTCGACACGATCAGCCGGAGCGACACGTACCCGGCGATCGACATCCGTGTCGACGACGTGCAGCTGGGGCACGAGGCCACGGTCTCGCGTGTCAGCGAGGAGCAGCTCTTCTACCTCATGTCCCGCGGCATGGCCGAGGACGAGGCGATGGCGATGATCGTCCGTGGTTTCATCGAGCCGATCGCCCGCGAGCTCCCGATGGAGTACGCACTCGAACTCAACAAGCTCATCGAGATGAGCATGGAAGGATCCGTCGGCTAGATGTCCAGCACCACCCCTCCCCACATCGACCAGCCGATCGAGCCCGCTGCCGCAGCGCAGGGCGGCACCCAGCACGGCGCCGGAGCCCACTCCGACGGCGGCTGGGACGCCCCCGACAAGAAGGTGCCGGTCCAGACCCGCTCCGAGCGGTTCCAGTCCGGCGACGTCGAGGCGTTCCCGAAGGTCACCGGCCGAGAGGTCAACTGGAAGTTCGCGCCGCTGACCAAGCTCCAGCCGCTGCTGGACGGCCCGCTCGACGGATCCGCCTACCCGTACCTCGCCCGCCAGTCCGAGGGCGCCGACGTCGAGTGGGGTCGCAGCGACGACCCCCGCGTCGGCACCGCCGGCCTGCCCGAAGACCGCGCGGCGGCCGCGGCCTGGAGCGCCCGTGACGCGGTCCTGGCGATCACGATCAAGGCCACCGAGGCGCACGAGTTCATCACGGTGACCCGCTCCGACTTCGGGTCGCAGCCCCGCGCCGCGCACACGGTCATCACGGCCGAGCCGAACGCGCAGGGCATCGTCGTGCTCGACAACCGCGGCAGCGCCCTGCTGAGCGAGAACATCGAGATCGTCGCGCAGCAGAACGCACGACTGACCGTCGTCAGCCTGCAGGACTGGGACGACGACGCGGTGCACGTGTCGACGCACTTCGCCGAGGTCGGGCGCGATGCCTTCCTCAAGCACGTCGTGGTCTCGCTCGGCGGCGACGTCATCCGGGTCAACCCCTCGACGCACCTCGGTGCGCAGGGTGCCGACACTGAGATGTACGGCGTGTACTTCGCCGACGCCGGCCAGTACATCGAGCAGCAGGTCTACGTGAACCACGACGCGCCGAACACGCGCGGTCGGGTCAACTACAAGGGTGCGCTGCAGGGCCAGGGCGCGCACACCGTCTGGATCGGTGACGTCCTGATCGGTCGCGCCGGTGACGGGACCGACTCGTACGAGCAGAACCGCAACCTCGTGCTGACGGACGGCACCCGTGCCGACAGCATCCCGAACCTCGAGATCGAGACGGGCAACATCGAGGGTGCCGGTCACGCGAGTGCCACCGGTCGCTTCGACGACGAGCAGCTGTTCTACCTGCAGTCCCGCGGAGTCCCGGAAGAAGAAGCGCGGCGTCTCGTCGTGCTCGGCTTCCTGGTCGAGGTGATCCAGAAGATCGGTGCGCCCGAGCTCGAGGAACGCCTCATCGCCGCGGTCGAGCAGGAACTCGCCGAGGGCCGTTCGGTCATCGCGGCACCGGCCGAGTCCGGCGCCGAGCCGGCCGCCGCGCCGCAGACCGCCGCACCGCAGACCGCCACTCCGCAGGCCAACGACTGATGGCCGAGAAGGTCTGCGCCGAAGCCGACATCGCGGTGGACAGCCCGATGCGGGTGGTCGTCGGTGGCACGGCGGTCGCGATCGTGAAGGACTCGTCCGGCACGGTCCACGCCATCGGCGACACCTGCACGCACGGCGACATCTCGCTGGCCGAGGGCTTCGTCGAGGGTGACTCGCTGGAGTGCTGGGCCCACGGGTCCCGCTTCTCGCTGACCACCGGCAAGCCGCAGAACTTCCCGGCCTACGAGCCCGTCCCGGTCTTCCGGGTCGAGGTCCGCGACGGCGACGTCTACGTCGACGTCCAGGACGTCGTCCCGGTCGACTGAGCACCCCAACACTTCCCGCGGCTGACGCCGCACCACAGCTGCAACCGAAGGAACGCAATGTCCACTCTGGAAATCCGTGACCTCAAGGTCTCGATCGACACCGACCAGGGCACCAAGGAGATCCTGAAGGGTGTCGACCTCACCATCAACGAGGGCGAGATCCACGCGATCATGGGGCCGAACGGCTCCGGTAAGTCCACGCTGGCGTACACGATCGCCGGCCACCCCCGGTACAACGTCGTCGGTGGCACGATCACCCTCGACGGCGAGGACGTCCTCGCGATGAGCGTCGACGAGCGTGCCCGTGCCGGCATGTTCCTGGCGATGCAGTACCCGGTCGAGATCCCCGGCGTCACGGTGTCGAACTTCCTCCGCACCGCCAAGACGGCGATCGACGGTGAGGCCCCGGCCCTGCGCGGCTGGATCAAGGAACTCCGTCAGTCGATGGCCGACCTGAAGATGGACTCGTCGTTCGCCGAGCGCAACGTCAACGAGGGCTTCTCCGGTGGCGAGAAGAAGCGCCACGAGATCATGCAGCTCGAGCTCCTCAAGCCGAAGTTCGCCGTCCTCGACGAGACCGACTCCGGCCTCGACGTCGACGCGCTGAAGATCGTCTCCGAGGGCGTCAACCGTGCCAAGGCCGCGACCGGCCTCGGTGTGCTGCTCATCACGCACTACACGCGCATCCTCCGCTACATCAAGCCGGACTTCGTGCACGTGTTCGTCGCCGGCAAGATCGCGGAGCAGGGCGGCCCCGAGCTGGCCGACCGCCTCGAGAACGAGGGCTACGACCGCTACGTGCAGGCCGTCGCGGCCGCCGAGGCGCAGGCCTGATGATCGCCGCGCTCGCTCCCGACAAGTTCGACGAGGTCGTCGAGGGCCTGAAGGAGGTCCAGGACCCGGAGCTTGGCGTGAACATCGTCGACCTCGGCCTGATCTACGACCTCGCCTGGGACGACGACGCCAACGCCCTCGTCATCAGCATGACGCTCACCAGCGCCGGCTGCCCCCTGACCGACGTCATCGAGGGAGACACCGCGAACGCCCTGGACGGCATCGTGGACGCCTTCCGGATCAACTGGGTCTGGATGCCGCCGTGGGGTCCGGAACGGATCACCGACGACGGACGCGAGATGATGCGCGCCCTCGGGTTCGCGATCTAGGCGCGACCCACAACGGACGGGAGGCGCGGTGCCAGCTGGCACCGCGCCTCCCGTCCGTTTGTGCGCACGCCACGCGCGGGGCGCGCCGCCGAGTGGTCGCAACCGCCCGCTCACGTTCGCCGGGCGGTCACGTTCTGTCGGCTGACCCCGCTCCAGGCGACGGAACGTGACCACTCGGCATCCGGGCAGTGGGGAGTCGTGACCGCACTGACAGCCCGGCGCCGCGCCCGCCTGCCTGCCCGCCCACCCGCCGCTGACGCAGAACGGCCCCACACCGATCGGTGCGGGGCCGTTCTCGTGCGAGGGGTCAGCGGCGGCCGACGGCCTTCCACGCGAGCGGCAGGATGCCGGCGGCGATGAGGGCCTTGGCGACGCCACCGATGATGAACGGGTACAGGCCGGCGGCGAGCACCGACTGGACGTCGTTCGGGGCGCCGAGCTGGCCGAGCGCCACGGCGAGGTACGGCAGGCCGGTCACGAACGGGATCGCGCTCGCGAGCAGCATCGCGACCGCGGCACGACCGACGTTGCGGTCCCAGTTGCGGCGGGCGAGCCAGCCGACGAGCCCGGCGGCCGGGATGAAGCCGATGACGTACCCGAAGCTCGGCAGGGCCAGGGCCTGCAGGCCGCCCTGCAGGTCGGCGAAGAACGGGGCACCCGCGAGTCCGGCGACGGCGTAGACGAGCAGCGAGAGCATGCCGCGACGCGCGCCGAGCGTCGCGCCGACGAGCACGACGGCCAGCGTCTGCCCGGTGATCGGGACCGGCCACATCGGGACCTCGAGCTGCGCCATCGCGGCGGTGAACAGGGCTCCGCCGGCGACGAGGGCGGCGTCGGTGGCCAGCCCGTGCGTGCGCAGACGGTCGGCGAGGACTGCGCGGGGAGCGAACCCGGTGGCGTTCGTCATGGATTCTCCTAGAATGGACTGCTGGTTCCGTTCGGAACCATCGGTCCCGTCAGCGTAGCGGTGCACCTCACGCACACACCGTTGTGCAAACCCACCAACTGATTGGACGTCCACTGTGCTTGCCGTGCACGAACTCGAGATCCGCGTCGGAGCTCGTCTCCTCATGGAAGAAGTGTCCTTCCGTGTCGAGAAGGGCGACAAGATCGGACTCGTCGGCCGCAACGGCGCGGGGAAGACGACGATGACCAAGGCCCTCGCGGGCGAGACGCAGCCGAACGGCGGCACGATCGACCGCGGCGGGGAGATCGGCTACCTGCCGCAGGACCCCCGCTCCGGCGACCCGGAGGAGACGGCGCGGAAGCGCATCCTCGACGCCCGCGGGCTCGGTGAGCTCGTGGAGGGCATCCGCCTCGCCACGCTCGACATGGCGAGCGACGACGCGGCCGTTGCCGAGAAGGCGATGCGGCGCTACAGCCGTCTCGACGACCAGTTCAACGCGCTCGGTGGCTACGCGGCCGAGGCCGAGGCCGCCTCGATCGCGTCGAACCTGAAGCTGCCGGACCGCATCCTCGACCAGCAGCTCAAGACGCTCTCGGGTGGTCAGCGACGGCGCATCGAGCTCGCCCGCATCCTGTTCTCGGACGCCGAGACGATGATCCTCGACGAGCCGACCAACCACCTCGACGCCGACTCCGTCGTGTGGCTCCGCGAGCACCTGAAGACCTACCCCGGCGGCGTCATCATCATCTCCCACGACGTCGAGCTCGTCGAAGAGGTCGTGAACCGCGTCTTCTACCTGGACGCAAACCGCCAGACCATCGACATCTACAACATGGGCTGGAAGCTCTACCAGCGGCAGCGCGTCGCCGACGAGGAGCGCCGTCGCAAGGAGCGCGCGGGCGCCGAGAAGAAGGCCGCCACGCTCAAGGACCAGGCCGCTCGGTTCGGTGCGAAGGCCTCGAAGGCCGCCGCGGCGCACCAGATGGTCGCGCGTGCCGACAAGCTGCTCGCCGGCCTCGAGGACGAGCGCGTCGCCGACCGCGTCGCGAAGATCCGTTTCCCCACGCCGGCGCCATGCGGTCGTACGCCGCTGATGGCCGAGGGGCTGTCGAAGTCCTACGGCTCGCTGGAGATCTTCGCCGGTGTCGACCTGGCGATCGACCGCGGCTCCCGCGTGGTCATCCTCGGCTTCAACGGTGCGGGCAAGACGACGCTGCTGCGCATCCTCGCGGGTGCCGACCAGCCCGACACCGGTGAGATCCAGCCAGGCCACGGTCTGCGCATCGGCTACTACGCGCAGGAACACGAGAACATCGACATCAACCGCACGGTGATCGAGAACATGGTGTCTGCGTCGACGGACCTCAACGAGACCGAGGCCCGTCGGGTGCTCGGGTCGTTCCTGTTCACCGGCGACGACGGCTACAAGAAGGCCGGCGTCCTGTCCGGTGGTGAGAAGACGCGTCTGTCCCTCGCGATGATCGTGGTGTCGGGGGCGAACGTCCTGCTGCTCGACGAACCGACGAACAACCTGGACCCGGCGTCGCGCGAGGAGATCCTCAACGCCCTGGCCGGCTTCGAGGGCGCGGTCGTCCTGGTGTCCCACGACGCCGGGGCGGTCGAGGCGCTCAACCCCGAGCGCGTGCTGCTGCTGCCGGACGGCACCGAGGACCACTGGAACAAGGACTACGCGGAGCTCATCGAGCTCGCGTAGCCGCCTGCGAGACGCCGTCGTGTCCACACGACGCCGCTGAGCCGTCGAGGCGCCGCCGGACACGGCGGCGCCACGACGACGTGGGGGCGTGTCGTGATGACGACGGCGTCTTGCGCACCGGCCTCGGGGTCGGTCGGGCGTCGCGCCTCCCGTCCGCACGGTGCCGCGTTCGCGGGCCGGTGCGGTGTTGCGTGGTGGGTGCGCGCTTGTGGCGGCGCACGGTGCGCGGAAGCGCGCACGGGGTTGCGAGGTGCGCACGGTGCGGTCTGGAGGCGCGGTGCTGGTCGTGTGTCGCGCCTCCCGTCCGCACGGTGCCGCGTTCGCGGTCCGGTGCGGTGTTGTGTGCTGGGTGCGCGCTTGTGGTGCTGCACGGTCTGCGGAAGCGCGCACGGGGTTGCGAGGTGCGCACGGTGCGCTGACGCGCACACACGCACACACACGCCAGCGCGTCAGCGACGGGACGCGATGAGCTCGTCCTCGATCTCGGCGTCGGTCTTCGGCTTGAGGTTCTTGCGGCGTTCGCGCTCGAGGGCACGCTCGCGCTCCTCGGGGTCGTCCTGGTTGAGGTTCCGGTACTCCTGCACCATCACGTACGCCAGGAACCCGAAGCCCCCGGCGGCGAACAGGAACCACTGGATGAAGTAACTCAGGTGCAGCCCGGTGTCGGCGTTCGGGCGATCCCAGCCGAGCGGGCGGGCCTCGGTCGGGGCGGGGGACTCCGAGGCGAGCTGCCCGTACGCACCGGTCCAGATGGGGTCGTCGACCTTGTTCGCCACGTCGGCCAGGGTGACCGACTGCACCTGGTCGGTGTCCTTCGGGTCGGAGCGGCCGGGGATGCGGGGTTCGCTCTGCTGCAGCCGGACGACGGCGGTGACCTCGCCGGACGGGGGAGCGGGAACGTGGTCGGGGGCGTCCTGCGCGTTGCCGGTCGGGACCCAGCCGCGGTCGACGATGAAGGCGCGGCCCTCGGACGTGACGAGCGGGGTGAGGACCTCGAACCCGGGCTGCCCGTTGTGCACGCGGTTGCGGACGAGCAGCTGGGAGTCGACGTCGTACCGGCCGGTGACGGAGACCCGGAGCCACTCCTGCTCGTCCTGCCAGCTCGACGCCTTCGGCAGCGCCCGGTCGAGGGGGACGGGAGTGTGGTCGTAGTTCTGCGCGACCTGCTCGTTCTGCCGGACGGCTTCGTTGCGGCGGTCCCACTGCCACATGCCGAACAGCGTGCAGACGATGGCGAAGGCGACGGCGATCGCGAAGTAGCCGAGCCAGCGGCGGCTCCGGACGAAGCGCCAGCCGACGAAGGGCTCGTCGGAGCGGCTGATCGAACCCGAGCCCGACCCCGAGTCCGAGCCAAAGCCGGAGCTCGATCCAGCGGCGGCACGCTGCAGCTTGGCGGCGTGCTTGCGGCCGTACCGGGACTGCGGGTCGAAGCCGTCGGTCATCGCGAGGTGCCGGTGGCGCGCACCCCGACGTCGTTCTTCGGCGCTGCCACCGGGTCGCGCTCGTCGTCGAGGCGGTCGACGTCCTCGTGCATGCCGGTGACGCGCACCGGGAACGAGCGGGACCGCAGGTAATCGGCCAGGAAGTCACGGTGCTCGTCGCACGCCGCCCAGATCTTCACGCGGTCGATCGCGTGGATGCGGGGGTTGCGCCAGTTCACGCGCCAGCCGGCCGTCGAGGTGCAACCCGCTCGCGAGCACACCGGGGTCGATCCGGGCTCGGTCTGCAGGTCGAACGTCGCACCCATCAGCGGGGCCCCCACATCTTCGATCGGTCGCCGTTGCGCTGCCACTCGTCCTGGGCGTGCTGCGCCTGCTGGCGGAGGCGGTCCTGTTCGTCGCGGTAGGCCTGGGCCCGTGCGTCCTCCTGCTGTTCGCGGAGGCGCGGGTCGACGGCGTCGTACAGCTCGATGGACCCGGCGGGGGAGATCATGTCGCTCTCGGTCCGGCTGCCGGCGTTCGCGATGACGACGGCAACCCAGGGGATCACCGCGGCGAGGACGATCGGGATGACCGCGAGCCACGAGTGCCAGGTCGAGTACACGAGCACGGCGGAGATGAAGAGGACCACTCGGATGGCCATCTGCCAGACGTAGCGGGACAGGCGGTGCGCCCGGTCCTGCTCCGGTGTGTCCGGCAGCGAGGTGATGCTCGTGTGCGTGCTCTTCATACAGATGGTCTCCGTCTACCCGTGGTCAAGCCTAATCCCGCCGGGCCGATCGTGGGTGCGCCGCGCGCGAACCGGCAGGGTGGTCGGCTCCGGTACGCTCGTCCGGGCGTGTCCGCCGGGTCCCCGGCACCGCGTGCCGAGCAGAACCCACCGAACGGAGCGACCATGAGCACCCCCCGTACCGTCCTCATCACCGGCGGCAACCGCGGCATCGGCCGCGCGCTGGCCGAGCGGTTCGTCGCAGCCGGCCACCGGGTCGCCGTGACGTCGCGCAGCGGTCAGGGTGGTCCCGAGGGCGCGCTGACGGTGCAGGCCGACATCACCGACACGGCCTCCGTCGACGCCGCGTTCACGCAGGTCGAGGCCGAGTTCGGTCCGATCGAGGTCCTCGTCGCGAACGCCGGCATCACGAACGACCAGCTGCTCCTCCGCATGTCCGAGGACGACTTCACCAGCGTCGTCGACACGAACCTCACCGGCACCTTCCGCGTCGTCAAGCGCGCCACGAAGGGCATGATGAAGGCCAAGTTCGGGCGCATCGTGCTGATGTCGAGCGTCGTGGGTGCCTACGGCCAGATCGGCCAGGTCAACTACGCGTCCTCGAAGGCCGCCCTGGTCGGCATGGCCCGCTCGATCACCCGTGAACTCGGTTCGCGTGGCATCACCGCCAACGTCGTCGCGCCCGGCTTCATCCAGACCGACATGACCGCCGCGCTCTCCGACGAGCTGCAGGCCGAGTTCAAGAAGGCGATCCCCGCCGCCCGCTACGGCACGGTCGACGACGTCGCCGACGCCACGCTGTTCCTGGCGAGCGACGGCGCCGGGTACGTCTCCGGTGCGATCATCCCGGTCGACGGCGGCCTCGGGATGGGGCACTAGCCACCACCTGCGCGTCGTTTCGTGCCCAGCGACCGTCCACGGGTGCTCGCGCGCCTGACGTGTCGCTGAGCGCGAAGACCGGCCGGTCCGCTCAGCCGCGCAGGCCGAGCGTCGCGAGCACGGCGGACAGGTCACGGTCGACGACCGCGACGTCCGCCTGCTCCCGCACGCGCGGCTTCGCGTCGAACGCGACCGACAGCGCCGCGACCCGCATCATCTCGAGGTCGTTCGCGCCGTCCCCGATCGCGATCGTCCGTGCCGGGTCGACACCGTCGGCGTCCGCCCACTCGCGGAGCGCGACGGCCTTCGCGTGCGCGTCGATGACGTCGCCGAGCACGCGGCCGGTCAGCACGCCGCCGCTGACCTCGAGCCGGTTCGCCCGGCAGTGGTCGAGGCCGAGCTGCTCGGCGAAGGGGTCGAGGACCTCGTGGAACCCGCCCGACACCACGCCGACGGTGCCGCCGGCGGCGTGCACGCCGCGGACGAGCTGGTCGGCGCCCCGCGTCACACGGACCGCCTGCTGCGCGCGGACGAAGACGTCCGCCTGGAGGCCCGCCAGGGTCGCGACACGCTCCCGGAGGCTCTCGGCGAAGTCGAGTTCCCCGCGCATGGCGCGCTCCGTGATCGCCGCCACCTGTGGCCGGGTCCCGGCGCTGTCGGCGAGCAGTTCTATCACCTCGTCCTCGAGGAGGGTGGAATCGGCATCGAGGACGACGAGGAAGCGGGGCACGCACCAACGGTACCGACTGGCGGAGGCACGGCCGCGTCGGGGACGCGAGCCGTGCCTCCAGACCGTCCGTCCGGGGCTGCGCCCCGGGTGCGTCGTCACGCGTCGACGCGGACGCCCTTGCCCACCACGGTGATGCCGGACGCGGTGACGGTGAAGCCGCGTGCCTCGTCGGCCTCGCGGTCGACGCCGACCTGCGCACCCGGTGCGAGGACGACGTCCTTGTCGAGGATGGCGCGGTTGACGATCGCGCCGGCGCCGATGGTGGCGCGCTCGAACACGATCGAGTCGAGGACCTTCGCACCGGAGTCGATTGAGCACCACGGCCCGATCATGCTGCGCTCGACCTGGGCGCCCGACACCAGGCAGCCGAGCGACACGAGCGAGTCGACCGTGGAGCCGGTGTTTCCGTTCGCGTCGCGGACGAACTTCGCCGGCGGCAGGTTCGTCTGCTGGTTGAAGATCGGCCAGTCCTGGTTGTACAGGTTGAAGACCGGGACCGGGGCGATGAGGTCCATGTGGGCGTCGAAGAACGAGTCGATCGTGCCCACGTCGCGCCAGTAGTACTTGTCGCGGTCGGTGGACCCGGGGACCTCGTTGCGCTGCAGGTCGTACACGCCGGCGTCGCCGCGGTTGACGAAGTCGGGCACGATGTCGCCGCCCATGTCGTGCGCCGAGGTCTCGAGCTGGCCGTCGCGCAGGACCGCGTCGACCAGGGCGTCCGCGTTGAACACGTAGTTGCCCATCGAGGCCAGGATCTCGCCGGGGGAGTCGGCCAGGCCGATCGCGTCCTTCGGCTTCTCGAGGAACGCGTCGATCTTGGTCGGGTCGTCCTCGGCCACCTGGATCACGCCGAACTGGTCGGCGAGGCCGATCGGCTGGCGGATCGCCGCCACGGTGACACTGCGGCCGGAGGCGATGTGCGCCTCGACCATCTGGTGGAAGTCCATCCGGTACACGTGGTCCGCGCCGACGACGACCACGATGTCGGGGCGTTCGTCGCGGAGCAGGTTGAGCGACTGCAGGATCGCGTCGGCCGACCCGGCGAACCAGCGCTTGCCGAGCCGCTGCTGCGCGGGGACCGACGCGACGTAGGAGCTGAGCAGCCCCTCCATCCGCCAGGTCTCCGCGACGTGTCGGTCGAGACTGTGCGACTTGTACTGGGTCAGGACCACGATCTTGTTGAGACCGGAGTTCACCAGGTTCGACAGTGCGAAGTCGATGAGACGGAAGTTGCCGCCGAACGGGACGGCGGGCTTCGCGCGATCGGCGGTGAGCGGCATGAGTCGTTTGCCTTCGCCACCGGCGAGCACGATGCCGAAGACCTTCTTTGGAGCCATGCCGCTCACAGTAGGCGTCAGCACTGGGAACCGGTTACCTTGAACCAGTGCGAGTCGATCTGCTGACCAGGGAGTATCCGCCGGAGGTCTACGGCGGAGCCGGTGTCCACGTGTCCGAACTCACCGCCGTGTTGCGGTCGGGAACGGAGACGGAAGTCCGTGTCCGGGCCTTCGGGGCCTTCCGTGACGAACCCGACGTGTGGGGCTACCGGACCCCGGACGGCCTCGGCCAGGCGAACGGCGCACTGCAGGCCCTGGGCACCGACGTGGCCATCGCGGCCGACGTCGAGGGTGCCGACCTCGTGCACTCGCACACCTGGTACGCGAACTCCGCGGGCCGGATCGCGCAGCTGACCTACGGCATCCCGCACGTCGTCACCGCCCACAGCCTCGAGCCCCTGCGCCCGTGGAAGGCCGAGCAGCTCGGCGGCGGCTACCGCCTGTCCAGCTGGATGGAGCGCGAGGCGTTCGAGAACGCCGACGGCGTCATCGCGGTCTCCAAGGCCATGCGTGCGGACATCCTGCGCTCCTACCCCTCGATCGACCCGGCGAAGGTGCACGTCGTCTACAACGGCATCGACATCGACGCGTGGAAGCCGACCGTCGACGAGGACGCCGTGCGTGCCCTCGGCATCGACCCGACGCGCCCGAGCGTCGTGTTCGTCGGACGCATCACCCGGCAGAAGGGCCTGCCGTACCTGCTCCGCGCCGTGGCCTCGCTGCCGTCGGACGTGCAGATCGTGCTGTGCGCCGGCGCGCCGGACACCCCCGAGATCCTGGCCGAGGTCACCGCGCTCGTCGAGGGGCTCCGCGCCGAACGCGAGGGCGTCGTCTGGATCGACCGGATGCTCGCGCACCAGGAGATCGTGAACGTGCTGTCCTCGGGCACCGTGTTCGTCTGCCCGTCGGTGTACGAGCCGCTCGGGATCGTGAACCTCGAGGCGATGGCGTGCGGGATCCCCGTCGTCGGCACCGGTACCGGGGGCATCCCCGAGGTCGTCGCCGACGGGCTCACCGGTCGCATCGTCCCGATCGACCAGGTGCAGGACGGCACCGGCACCCCGACCGACCCCGACCGCTTCGTGGCCGACCTCGCCGCGACCCTGGCCGAGGTGCTCGCCGACGAGGGGCTGGCGAAGCTCATGGGTCGCGCCGGACGGCTGCGTGTCGAGACCGAGTTCACCTGGGACGCGATCGCCACCAGGACACGGCAGGTCTACGACCAGGTGCTCGGCCAGAACCCGTAGGCTGGTCGCATGCCCTCGGTCGTGCGCTTGTCAGACGTCTCCGTGGTCCGCAACGGGGCCACCATCCTCGACGCGATCTCGTGGGAGGTGCAGGACGACGAACGCTGGGTCGTGCTCGGCGCGAACGGCGCCGGCAAGACGACGCTGCTGCAGGTCGCCGGTGCCCAGACGTTCCCGACCTCGGGCGACGTCGAGGTGCTCGGCACCGAGCTCGGTGGTGCCGACCTGTTCGAGCTCCGCCCGCGCATCGGCTTCGCGTCGACCGCCCTGGCGCGCCGCATCCCGGTCACCGAGAAGGTCATCGACGTCGTGCTCACCGCGGCGTACTCGGTGACGGGGCGCTGGAACGAGGAGTACGAGGAGCTCGACGTCCGTCGTGCGCAGCGCGTGCTCGAGGAGTGGGGCCTGGGGTCCTTCACCGACCGCACGTTCGGCGACCTGAGTGACGGCGAGCAGAAGCGCGTGCAGATCGCCCGGGCCGTGATGACCGACCCGGAGATCCTGTTCCTCGACGAACCGGCCGCGTCGCTCGACCTCGGCGCCCGTGAGAGCCTCGTGCGCACCCTCGGCGGCTACGCCCAGAGCGCCGACTCGCCCGCCATCGTCATCGTGACCCACCACGTCGAGGAGATCCCGGCCGGGTTCACCCACGCACTGGTCCTCGCCGACGGCCACGTGCAGGCCGCCGGTCCCATCGACGAGGTCCTGACCGACCAGACCCTGACCGAGGCGTTCGGCATCGACCTCTCGGTCACCAAGGACGCCGGTCGCTACACGGCACGCGCCGCGTAGCGCTGCGATCCCGCCGTCTCTCTGGTATCGTGGACGGCTGGCGCAAGCCGACGACTTCCCGCGCAGTTCGCGCAATCCCACCACCGCTATCGAGGAATCTCCATGAAGACCGACACCCACCCCGAGTACCGCGCCATCGTCTTCCGCGACCTGGCCTCCGGTGAGACGTTCCTGACGCGTTCGACCGCGAACAGCGACAAGACCATCGAGCTCGACGGTGCGACCTACCCGGTCATCGACGTCGAGATCTCGTCCGCTTCGCACCCGTTCTACACGGGCAAGCAGCGCATCCTCGACTCGGCCGGCCGCGTCGAGAAGTTCAACCAGCGCTTCAAGGGCTTCAGCAAGTAAGCAGCCCCCACGCAACGTCGACGGGCGGTCCTCCTGCAGGAGGGCCGCCCGTTCGCGTTGTGCGGTGGCTCCGGCTGCCGCTGACCCAGGGCCGCGGGACACCGGTGTTCGCGCGTCACACCGGGTTGTGCGGGTGTTCGGCGCACGAACACCGGTGTCCCGCGCGGGCTGTGCGGGGTCAGGCGCCGTTGCGGTGCGGCCAGCGGCCGTCGGCGGTGAACGACGGGTCGCGCTTCTTGCGCATGTAGTCCTGGAACGACGCGGCCTGCTCGGCGCACCAACCGACCTGCTTGCGGTGGAGTGCTTCGGCGGAGATGCCGAGTTCGTCCGGGTACTTGCCCGCGATGGCCTGGGCGACACGCCCGGCAGCGATGGCGTCCGCGCCGGCGTCGTGGGCGTCGTCGAGCGTGACACCGTAGAGCTCGGACGCGGCTTCGAGCGTGCGCTTGCCCTTGCGGAAGGTGTCGAGCGCCTTGTCGATCACGAGCGGGTCGACGACGTTGCCGACGACGGGGGAGGCGAACCCGTGCCGCTTCGCTTCGCGGTCGAGGACGGTGAGGTCGTAGGGGGCGTTGTAGATCACCAGCGGGATGCCCCGGGCGAACACGGCTTCGATCGCGGCGATGATCTCGCCGACGACCTCGGCCGCGGGACGCCCCTCGGCCTGGGCACGTTCGGTCGTGTACCCGTGCACGGCCGCGGCACCCTCGGGGATGGGGACGCCCGGGTCGGCGATCCACGCGCCCTCGACGATGGAGGCCCCGGTCATGTCGATGAGTCCGACGTGGGCCGTGACGATGCGGGCCGTCTCGACGTCGACCCCGGTGGTCTCGAGGTCGAAGACGCCCAGCGCGTGCCACCAGGGGCGACCCGTGAGGTCCTGGGACGGAGCGGGTGCGTCGAGCTGTGCTGTGGGGAACGTCACGCGGTCAGGCTAACGGGACGCACCGACACCCCCGACTACCGGGTCGGCGCGCCGACGTGCAGCCAGTAGAACGACTGCGTGCCCATGGTGAGCGTGACGGTGCCGTCCTCGTCGAACGACGGGAACGAGCTGCCGCCGAACAGGTCGTAGAGCGGGCGACCCGCGAACTCCGGCGCGGAGATCGTGACCGAGGTCGGGTTCGTCGCGAACGAGAACACGCACAGGACGTCCTCGGCGGACGGCCCGAACTGCTGCCCGGAGCCCTCCCACGAGCGGACGAAGGCGAGCACCGAGTCGTTGGAGGTCTCCTGCACGTTCAGGGAGCCGAGGCCGAACACCGGGTGGGCCTTGCGGGTGTGGATGACGTTGCGGACCCAGTGCAGCAGCGAGCGCGACTGGGCCAGCTGCGCCTCGACGTTGACCTGCGCGTAGTTGTACACGAGCGACTGCACGACGGGCAGGTAGAGCTTGCCCGGGTCTGCGGTGGAGAAGCCGGCGTTGCGGTCCGGCGTCCACTGCATCGGCGTGCGGGACGAGTCGCGGTCCGGCAGCCAGATGTTGTCGCCCATCCCGATCTCGTCGCCGTAGTACAGGAACGGTGAACCGGGCAGCGAGAAGAGCAGCGCGTGGATGAGCTCGAGCTCGGCGCGCGAGTTGTCGAGCAGGGGAGCGAGACGTCTGCGGATACCGATGTTCGAGCGCATCCGTGGGTCGTAGCCGTACCAGCCGTACATCGCCTGCCGGTACTCCTCGCTCACCATCTCGAGCGTGAGCTCGTCGTGGTTGCGGAGGAAGACGCCCCACGCGGCGCTGGCCGGCACGTCGAGGGTCTCGGACAGGATCGCCTTGAGCTCGGCGGCGTGCTGGGCGCGGAGCGAGTAGAAGATGCGCGGCATCACCGGGAAGTCGAACGCCATGTGGCACTCGGGTTCCTCGTCGGTGCCGAAGAAGGCTGCGGTCTCGCGCGGCCACTGGTTCGCCTCGGCCAGGAGCACCCGGCCGGGGTACTCGTCGTCGACCATCGCGCGGAGCTTCTTGATGAACTCGTGCGTCTCCGGCTCGCCCTCGCCGTTGCCCTCCTCCGACTCGAACAGGTACGGGATCGCGTCGAGCCGGAGCCCGTCGACGCCCATGTCGAGCCAGTGCCGGACGACGTCGTAGATGGCCTCGATGACGGCGGGGTTCTCGAAGTTCAGGTCGGGCTGGTGCGAGAAGAAGCGGTGGAAGAAGAACTGGCGTCGGACCGGGTCGAAGGTCCAGTTGGACTCCTCGGTGTCGACGAAGATGATGCGGATGTTCGAGTAGTCCTCGTCGGTGTCGCGCCAGACGTAGAAGTCGCCGTAGGGGCCGTCCGGGTCCTCACGGGACTGCTGGAACCACTCGTGCTGGTCGCTGGTGTGGTTGATCACCATGTCGATCACGATGCGCATGTTCCGCTCGTGCGACTTCGTGACGAGCTCGCGGAAGTCGTCGAGGGTGCCGAACTCCGGCAGGATCGCCCGGTAGTCGGCGATGTCGTAGCCACCGTCACGCATCGGCGACTGGAAGAACGGCGGCAGCCACAGCGCGTCGACGCCGAGCCACTGCAGGTAGTCGAGCTTGCCGATCACGCCCTGGATGTCGCCGATGCCGTCCCCGTTGGAGTCGACGAACGACCGGATCATGCACTCGTAGAAGACCGAGCGCTTGTACCACTGCGGGTCGAGCGTCAGGCCGGGCAGCTGGATCGGGGCTGTGAAGGTCACCGTGCTCCTCGTCGTCGTCGACGGACCGCTCGACGGCCCGCCCCGGACACGATAGGCGCGAGATGCTGCGGGTGTCCGGGGATTCGTGCGGTTCGCTCCCTAGACTGACGCCGATGCAACCGCCCGTGCTCTCCCCGTACCAGTCGTTGATGGCCGCCACCCCGGTCGTGCACCGGGCCGTCCAGGTCGACGGCCGGACCACGCACTACTGGGTCTACGGGCCCGAGGACGCGGATCGCACCGTGCTCGCCGTGCACGGGTTCCGCGGGGACCACCACGGCCTCGAGACGATCGCCGCGCACCTGGACGGTGTCCGGGTGATCGTGCCCGACCTGCCCGGCTTCGGCGTGTCCGATCCGCTGCCGGTGTCCGACATCGACGCGTACGTCACCTGGCTGACCGGGTTCCACGCCGCGCTCGGGCTCGGGCGCGACACCGTCGTGCTCGGGCACTCGTTCGGGTCGATCGTGGTGTCGGCCACCGTCGCCGCCGGTCTCGACACCCGGCTGCTCGTGCTCGTCAACCCCATCGCCGCCCCGGCACTGCAGGGTCCGCGTGCCGTCGGGACCGCGATCGCGATCGGGTACTACCGTGCCGGCGCCGTGCTGCCGAAGCCGATCGGGCTCGGGATACTGCGGAACGGTGCGATCGTCCGGACGATGAGCATCGCGATGCTGAAGTCGCACGACCCCGTCGTCCGCCGGTGGGTCCACGATCAGCACGACCGGTACTTCTCGGCCTTCGCGAACCGTACGAGCGTGCTCGAGGCGTTCCGCACCTCGGTCACCCACGACGTGTCCGAGTACGCCGACCGGATCGACGTGCCCGTGTTGCTCCTCGCGGCGGAGCACGACGACATCACCGCCGTGCCCGAACAGCGTGCACTCGCCGAACGCCTGCGGGACGCCGAGCTCGTCGTGATCCCGGGTGTCGGGCACCTGGTGCACTACGAGACACCGGCTCCGGCCGCCGCCGCGGTGCTGCGCCGGATGGCGGACACGGCCGCGCGCCCTGGACGGGGCCGCGGCACCAGGGCGGGCCGACCGTCGGGGGCGGGGCGGGCCTCCCGGACGACCGCGGCGAAGGTGACCGAGGCGAAGACGGCTCCGGCGAAGTCGAACACCACGAAGCCGAACGCCGCGAAGGCGACCGAGGCGACGGCGAGCGACACGAAGGAAACCGACGCGTGACGCGCCTGCGCATCGGGATCGACTGCCGGTACGTGCGGATCGGTCGGCACGACGGCATCAGCCGGTTCACCGCCGGAGTGGTCGCGAACCTGCCGGACCGACACGACTTCGTGCTGCTCGTCCACGACGAGCGCCAGCTCGAGTCGCTGCCGCCGGACCTGCCGTGGGAGCTGCTGCCGGCACCGACGGACGCGGGGGAGCCGCTCGTCGCCCGGCGGGTCAACCGTCTGGGGCTCGACGCGGTGTTCTCACCGATGCAGACGATGGGGTCGCGCGGGCGCCGGTACGCGCTCGTCCTGACGCTGCACGACCTGATCTACTACCGCAACCGCACGCCCCCGCGGGAGTTCTCGTGGCCGCTGCGGCTCGGCTGGCGGGCGTTCCACCTGTCGTGGGCGCCACAGCGGTTCCTGCTGAACGGTGCGGACGGGGTGGTGACGGTGTCGGAGACGACCGCCGGGCTGATCGCCGAGCACCGGTTGACGAGCCGACCCGTGACGGTCGCGTACAACGCGGCCGACCCGGCGACGCCACGGGCGACCGGAGCGCCGCTCGAGCGCTCCCTCGTCTACATGGGGTCGTTCATGCCGTACAAGAACGTCGAGACCCTGGCGGCTGCGCTGCCGCTGCTCGGGGCGGACTGGACGCTGCACTGCATGTCGCGGGTGTCCGGTGCCGACCGGGCGCGACTCGAGGGGCTCGCTCCCGCGGGGACGATCGTCTTCCACGACGGCGCGACGGACGAGGAGTACCTGTCCGTGCTCCGTTCGGCCACGGCGCTGGCGACCGCGTCGTACGACGAGGGGTTCGGCATCCCGCTCGTCGAGGCGATGGGCGTCGGGACCCCGCTCGTCGTCAGCGACATCCCGATCTTCCGCGAGATCGGTGGCGATGCGGCCGAGTACTTCGACCCGGCGTCGCCGTCCGCCGTCGCCGCGGCCGTCCGGCGGGTCGAGGACCGGTGGGACGAGGCTTCGCTGCGGTCGATCGAGCGTGCTCGGCGGTTCCGGTGGCAGGACTCGGCGGAGCAGGTCGTCCGGGCCGTCGAGCGGGCCGTGGGGGACCGGCGGGCCTGAGGGCGGGCGCGGGCGGGCGGGCGCCGGCGCGGGCTCGGGCTCGGGCTCGGGGCGCTGGCGCGGTCTCGCGGTTCGTGGCGATGCGGAACGACGCTGCCGATGTCGTACGACGTCGACCGTGTCGTTCCACGTCGCCCGCCCGCAACGACCGCGCGACCACACCTCCTTCCGCTACTTCCGCGCGATCACCTGCACGTCCGCCCCGGGGAACACCTTCTGCGTCTCCTCGGTCACCCGCGACACGATGGGCGGCACCGCTGCTCCCCGCCCCGGGGTCCGCACGACGATCGACTGGTCCCGTGCGGTGTCGGACGGGTCGCCGCCGCGCTCCCACGAGCAGCGGACCGCGGTGACCCCGCCGATGCGGTCGAGCGTGTCCGCCAGCGCGAGTCGCTTCGCCGCGACCTCCCCGGCTCCTGTGACGCCGATCTGCAGGCTGCCGAGGTCGGCGATCACGACGACGCGGACGCCGTTGCCACCGGACTCGTCGGCTGCTCGGCTGATGGCGGCGACCAGGTCACGTCTGGCAGCGCGGTCGAGCGAGGGGTCGGCGCGGACCGTCGCGACCGCGTCGTAGCTCGCGAACCCGGTCTTGGCCGGGGCGTGGTGCCGCACCTCGATGACGCCGGGCAGGTCGTCCACCCGCGTGTCGAACCGGTCGAGCGCGACGTCCGGCCGTGGGAAGACCCCGCCGATGCCGTTCTGCACGGAGCCGATGATCGACCCGAGCACCACGGCGATGACCGCGGCCACGACGAGGACGCTCCCGCCGATGACGAACCAGGTGCGGGCGCGGGTGCGCGTGGGGATGCTCGCCGTCTCCGGGCCGAACACGCGGTCGAGGTCGTCGTCGGACGGATCGGGGGCATGCCGGCCGTGTCGGCTGGTTCCGTCGTCGGACATCTGGCTCCCGTCACCCTGGGTTGCGGGTGGTCCCCGGTGTGCGGGTGCGTCGGAGCGTAGTCCCCGGTCAGCCCCGGCGTTCCAAGGGGTTCTGGTACTCGAACGCCGAGCCGCCGGTGGCGTCGGAGACGTCGTCGATCGGGTCATCGAACCGGACGAGTTCGGCGTGGAAGCGCTCCGGGTCCCACCGGAACGAGTGGATGGACCCGTTCCGGATCGGGGTGTGGCCGCGGTCGGCCGTCCCGGGGGCTGCGGCGTTGACGACGCTGCGGATCACCGCGCCGTGCGTCGCGACCACCACGACGCCTCCGTCGAACCGCACCGCGATCTCTCCGAGGGTCTCGGTGATCCGCGCGAGCAGGGCGGAGCGGGACTCCCGACCGGGGATGTCGTCGTGCGGGTACCGGGCGGACACCTCGTCGTCGGTCAGACCCTCGGCCTCGCCGTAGGACCGCTCGGCCAGGCCCGGGTACGTCGTCGGGGCGTCGAGTCCCAGGTGATCGGCGATGATCGCACCCGTCTCGGCGGCGCGGGACAGCGGGGAGGCGACCACGGCGTCGAACGGCCGGCGGGTCAGGAGTTCGGCGGCCTCGGCGGCCTGCCGTCGTCCGGTGTCGTTGAGCGGGATGTCGGTGGAGCCCTGGATGCGGCGCTGCGCGTTCCAGTCGGTCTCGCCGTGGCGGACGAGGTACAGGAGGGTCGTCACTCGTCGATCTTCGCAGACGCGACCGGCGGGCCCGTCCGGCTACTCGGACGAGCGCGAGTCCTCGCGCGACGCTGCGGGTGAGGCTGCGGGTGACGCCGCGGGTGACTCCGCGGGCGACTCCGCGCGCGACGCCCCCGCTGCACTGAGCCGCTCCGCCAGGTGCACGAGCGTCTCGGTGGTGCCGGCGTCGAGCTTCACGGCCGCCCGGCGGTCGCTGCGGGTCTCACCGCGGTTCACGATGACCACCGGGTTCTTCCGGCGTGCCGCGTGGTCGACCAGCCGCACGCCCGAGTTCACGGTGAGGGAGGACCCGACCACGAGCAGCGCGTCGGCGTCGGCGACGATCGACACGGCCTCGCGGAACTTCTCGGCCGGCACGAACTCGCCGAAGAAGACGACGTCGGGCTTCAGGTCGCCGCCGCAGACGGAGCACGCGGGCACGACGAACCGTTCGACCTCGGTGATCTCGACGTCACCGTCGGGCTGCAGCTGCACGGACCCGGGCTCGTCGATCCAGGGGTTCGCCCGGTCGATGGTGGTGGCGAGGTCGGAGCGGGAGAACACCTGCCCGCACCGCAGGCACACGGCGCGGTCCATCGACCCGTGGATCTCGACGACGCGACGGGACCCGGCGCGCAGGTGCAGGCCGTCGACGTTCTGCGTGATGACGCCGGCGACGATCCCGGCGTCCTCGAGCGCGGCGAGCGCCCGGTGCCCGTCGTTCGGCGTGGCGGCCGCGAAGCTCCGCCAGCCCAGGTGCGATCCGGCCCAGTACCGCTGGCGCTTCGCGGGGTCGGCGAGGAACTCCTGGAACGTCATGGGCTTCCGCACGACGCGTCCGGCTCCGCGGTAGTCGGGGATGCCGGAGTCGGTGCTGAGACCGGCGCCGGAGAGCACGGCGACGCGCTTGCCCGCGAGCAGCTCGACGACACGGTCGAGGTCGTCGGCGCTCACCGACCCGGAGGTGGCCCCGGAGGCCGCTCCGGTGGTCGGTCCGGTCGTCGACGCAGCATCATCCAGCACCCTGTTCACGGTACCCTCAACACCCGACCGTCCCGGTCACTTCCCGAGCGGAGCACCGGGGACGCCATCGCCGCACCACACCGAAACGAGCCCCGTGCACCCCGTCCGCATCGACTCCCTCGACGATCCCCGCCTCGACGACTTCGCCCGGCTCACCGACGTGGCGCTCCGTCGGGTCTCGGAGCCCGAGGGCGGCCTGTACATCGCCGAGTCGAACACGGTCATCGAGCGGGCGGTCCGCGCCGGTCACGTGCCGCGCAGCATCCTGGTGCAGGAGAAGTGGCTCGACACCGTCCTGCCGCTGGTCGCGGAGCACGACGGTCCTGTCTTCGTCGGTGCGGACGCCCTGCTCGAGGAGCTCACCGGTTTCCGCATGCACCGCGGTGCGATCGCTGCGATGCAGCGTCCCGAGCTGCCGAGCGTCGCCGACGTGGTGCGGGACGCGAAGGTCGTCGTCGTGCTCGAGGACATCGTCGACCACACGAACGTCGGTGCCGTGTTCCGCAGCGTCGCCGGTCTCGGCGCCGACGCCGTGCTCGTCAGCCCGCGCTGCGCCGACCCGCTGTACCGCCGGAGCGTCCGGGTGAGCATGGGCACCGTCCTGCAGGTGCCGTGGACCCGCATCGGCGACTGGCCCGCGGCGGGTGAGGAACTCCGCGCACAGGGCTTCCACCTGGCCGCGATGGCACTGACGGACGAGTCCGTCGACCTCGACGCCTTCGTGGCGGACCTGCCCGACAGGGTCGCGCTCGTGATGGGGACCGAGGGGCAGGGACTGACGCCGGCCGCGATCGCGTCGGCCGACACGACCGTCCGCATCCCGATGGCACACGGTGTCGACTCGCTCAACGTGGCCGCGGCGAGCGCCGTCGGTCTGTGGGCGGTCACCCACGCCCGGCGGCTCGCCTCCTAGCGCACCACCGAGACCGTCGGGAGGCCCGGGGCGGGCTGGTCCGACAGCATGCGCCCGGCACGGATCACCAGGGCACGGTCGGTGTCCGGTCCGCCGACCAGACAGACGCCGACGGGCGCGCCGGCCACGGTCATCGCCGGTGCGCTCACCGCGGGGAGCCCGCCGACGCTCGCGAGCGCGGTCATCGCCGTGGTGGCGGTCCGGGTGCGCTCGAGTGCTCGGGCGTCCGCGCCCAGCAGCGGTGCGGGCCCGGGGACGGTCGGGAACAGCAGGGTCCGACCGGCGAGGGCACCGCGGATCGTCGTGCGCACGGCGTCCAGGGCGGTGACGGCGTCGGCGGTCGCGTCGGGGTCGTTCGCCCCGGCCGCGCGGAACCGGTCACCGACCACGGCGCTCAGCGCTCCGGGGTGCGCGTCGATCCAGGGGCCGTGTGCTGCCAGGGCCTCGGCGGCCTGGACGAGCCGCAGCTGCTCCTGCAGGGCTCGGGGCTCCGGCATGCCGAGGTCGCGCAGTCGGACGGTGGCGACGGGTTCGTCGAGGGTCTCGACGAAGGCAGTGAAGGCCCGGGCGGTGTCCGGTTCGACGAGCGCGACGAGTTCCTCGGGGACGACGAGCACCGTCGCGTCGACCGCCTCGTCCGGCCCGGGCATCGGCGGGACGGTGGCGTCGAGGGCGGCGAGCAGCACCTCAGGGCTGCGGGTGAGCCACCCGACGGTGTCGAACGACGGCGCCAGGGGGAGCAGCCCGTCGCGGGACACCGTGCCGTGGGTCGTCCGGAGGCCCCAGAGTCCCTGGTACGAGGCGGGGACCCGCACCGAGCCCGCGGTGTCCGTGCCGATCCCGATCTCGACCATCCCGAGGCCGACGGCCGATGCGGATCCGCTGGACGAGCCTCCCGGCAGTCGGGTGGGGGCCGCGCTGTTCGGCGGTGTGCCGTGGTGCGCGTTCCGGCCGGTCAGGTTGTAGGCGAACTCGTCGGTGCGTGCGATCCCGCGGATCGACGCGCCGGCGGCGAGGAGCGCGGCGACCGCGGGGGCGGCCGTCGTCTCGACCGGTGCCTCGTGCAGGTACGTCGGGTTGCCCGCGCCGACCGGCTGGCCGGGCACGGCGTAGAGGTCCTTGACGGCGATGGTCAGGCCGTCGAGCGGCCCCACGGCGGTGGGTGCGACGAGCGGGTCGCCGACGGCCCGCCAGACGGTGGTGTCGACGGCTTTCGGGCGGCCGGTGACGTGGGCCGCTTCGATGCGCCAGCGGGGTCCGGCGCCGGGGTCGGTGTCGGTGTCGCCTTCGCCGTCGCGGCGCCAGAGCTGGGTCTGGAGGCCCTGCCCACCCGCGGCGAACCGGGACACCGACACGACGAGGGCGCGGTCCTCGGTCAGGGGGCGGACCTCGACGTGCGTCAGCGACCGGGTCGCGACCCCACCCCGTGCCCCGCGGAACGCGCTGATCGCGTCGTGCCCGACGAGCAGGCCGCGGTCGTCGCCGCGCATCGTGCCGGGGGAGTCGACGAAGGCGGCGTCGAGGGCGTCGAGGTCGTTCGCCAGCAGTGCGGTCTCGTAGGCGTGGATGGCTGCGAGCAGGCCGGCCGGGGCCTCGGGCGCGTCCGCCGTGGCCGGGGTGTGCGGCTTGGTCGACGTTCCGGGCGTGGTCATCGGGCGGGCTCCTCGAAGTCGGCCTTGCGGATGCGGGCGTGGACACCGGTCACCAGGTCCACCACCTGCGAGATGTTGAAGTCGGTCGCGGCGGACAGGTACGCGTACGCCAGGTGACGATCCATGCCCCAGCGGGCACCGAGGATCGCGACGGCGTGCCGGACGCACTGCCGGACGGCCTCGTCGAGGTCGGGGTCCATGCCGGTGGGCACCAGGAACTCCTGCGTCTCGGCGACGGGCCAGACCAGGTCGCCGAAGCGGGCGGCGGCCTCGGCTGCCGGGGTCAGGTCGAAGCGGATGGTGGCGCGGAGCGAGGCCTCCATCGCGGTGAGCGCCACCTCGCCGTCGCCCTGGGCGAAGTGCGGGTCGCCGACGTGGGCCAGCGCACCGGGGACGAGCACCGGCAGGTGCAGCTGCGAACCGACCTGCAGCAGGTTGACGTCGATGTTGCCGCCGTGACGACCGGGTGGGACGGAGTGCAGCCGCTCGCCGGGGGTCGCGACGCCCATGATCCCGAGGAACGGTGCCAGGGGGAAGTGCGCGAAGCGGTCGCCCGCGGCGGTGAGCGGGATGCGGCCCCGTCGCCCCTGGGCGGTGTCGACGACGTCGGCGAAGACGCTCACCGTCGTGCCGTCGACCGGGAACTCGCCGTGCAGGGCACCGCGGCCGTGCCGGTTCGAGACCACGCCGTAGTGCACCCGGGGCAGGGTCTCGAGCACCGTCATGGTCAGGACGTCACCGGGGCGGGCGCCGCGCACCGCGATCGGACCGGACACCACGTGGGGGCCGTCCGCCGTGGGGTCGCGGTGTCCGGAGCGGGCGATCGCGACGGCGTCGGCGAGGACGTGCTCCGGGGCCACACCGTGGTCGCCGAACCAGGCGACGGGGTCGCTGCCCTGGTCGGGCAGGATCCCCTCGTGGCTGACGGTGTCGATGGTGACGGACTCCCCGGCACCGATCGTCAGGGCGGGGACGTCACCGTCGCTCGGCAGCCGGCCCCACAGGACGGTCTCCGGGTCGACGGGCAGGGAGTGGTCGCCGCGGACGGGCCCGGCGCCGGGCTGCAGGGTCGGGACCGCGGGGGCGGTGTTCTGGTGTGCGGTGGTGCGGTGTGCGGTGGTGCGGTGTGCGCTGGTGTGGTGTGCGGTGGTCATCGGTCCGTCCTCCGTTCGACCAGGTGGGCCACGTCGGCGAGGTGGTCGGCCATCGCCCGGGCCGCGCCGTCGACGTCGTGCTGCCGGATCCGCTCGAGGATCCGCTCGTGCCACTCGAACGACGACCGCCGCCCCTCGCTGGTGCTGTGCGACCGGGCGCGGACGTCCTGCACCCATCCGCTGCTGAGCTCGCACAGGGACACGAGCAGGGGGTTGCCCGAGGTGCGGGCGACCTGCACGTGGAAGGCGACGTCCTGCGCGAGCGACTCCTCCGGGCTGAGGCCCGCGTGCGTGGCGGCGAGGATGCGTTCCAGGGTGAGCAGGTCGGCCGCACCCGCCCGCGCCGCCGCGAGTCCCGCGACCTGCGGCTCCACGACCGTCCGGAACTCGGCGACGTGCTCGGCCCGGTGGTCCAGGTCGTCGCGGTGGTGGTCGAGCAGGGCCGACGCCTCCTCCGGCCTCGGCAGCACGACGGTGCCACGACCAGGGGTCCGGGAGACCAGGCGACGGCGCTCCAGCTCCTGCAACGCCTCGCGGATCGTCGTGCGGGACACGGCGAGGTCCTCGGCGAGGGTGCGTTCCGGCGGCAGCTTGTCGCCGGGCTGCAGGTCGTCGAGCACGAGCGTGCCGAGGTGGGCGGCGGTCGCCGCACTCAGGGTCCGTCCACGGTGCATGCCATCGACCGTAGGGCCCGTTGGTCTGCTTGGTTCATTGGTACGACCAACTTTTACACGGCCGTCACATCCGGCGTCGGAACCCGAAACACGGTGGGCGAATGGTGGAGCACACCCCGCCAGCACCGACCGGAAGAGAGGTCCGACGTGGACCTGGTCCTCACCAATGCACGGCTGACCGACGGCCGTTCCGTCGACCTCGTGATCACCGACGGCCTGATCGCCAGCATCTCCGACACGCTCCCCGGTGCCGCCGCTCCCGCTGGTTCCGCCCGGGTGGTCGACTGCGCCGGCCGCGTCGTCATCCCCGGACTCATCGAAGCGCACCTGCACGTCGACAAGGCCCTGCTCGACCGGGAACGCCCGAACCCCGACGGCACACTCGCCGGAGCCATCGCCGTCACGGGCGAGCTCAAGCGCGGCTTCACCCACGCCACCGTCCGCGACCGCGCCCGCACCCTGCTCGACCAGGCCATCACGAACGGCACGACCCTCGTCCGCGCACACCCCGACGTCGACCCGATCGTCGGGCTCACCGGCGTCGAGGTCCTGCTCGACCTGCGCGACGAGTACCGGGACGCCCTCGACCTGCAGATCGTCGCCTTCCCCCAGGAGGGCATCGCGAAGGCACCGGGCACGCTGGCCCTGCTCCGCCGGGCGCTCGCCGCAGGGGCAGACGTCATCGGCGGCTGCACCTACAACGAGCGCACCCTCGCCGCGTGCCACGAGCACGTCGAGACCGTCCTGGACCTCGCCGAGGAGTTCGGCGTGCCGGCGGACCTGCACGCCGACTTCGCCGACGACACCTCCGACCCGCGGTACGCGCTCGCCGGGCACATCGCCGACCGTGTGGCCGCCCGCGGGCTGCAGGGGCGGGTGGCGCTCGGCCACGTGACCTCGGTCGCCAGCCTGCCCCGCGGCGAGCGCCGGGTGCTGTTCGACCGCCTGGCCGCCGCCGGGGTCGCCGTCGTGCCGCTGCCCGCGACCGACCTGCACCTCGGCGGCCGGTCCGACGACCACGACGTCCGCCGCGGGGTCGTGCCGGTCCGTGAGCTCTGGGACGCCGGCGTCACGAGCGCGTACGCGTCGAACAACGTCCGGAACGCCTTCACCCCGTTCGGGAACGCCGACCTGCTCGACGTCGGGCTCCTGCTGGCCCAGACCGGGCACCTGTCCGGACCGGACGACCTGCGACGGGTGCTCGCGATGGCCACCACCGGTGCCGCGCAGGTCGTCGGCGTCGCGGACACCCACGGCATCCGGCCCGGTGCCGCCGCCGACCTCGTCGTGCTCTCCACCACGGACCCGGACGGCGTGCTGCTCGACCGGCCGGACCGCGCCCTCGTCGTCAAGCGCGGCCGGGTCGTCGCCGAGACCACCAGGACCACCCGACTCACCACCAGCCGCACCACGAACCGATCGAAGGAACTCAGCCATGCGTGAACGGATCCCGCACGAGATCGTCGCCTCCGTCCTGGCCGGTGCCACGGCGTTCATCGGGGGCAACGCCCTGCACCTGCCGACCTGGGCGATCTTCATCAGCTGGGCGGGGATGTTCCTGCTCGGCAGCAAGCCGACGCTGCGGAACGCCACCCGGCTCTGGGCCGCGATGCCGATCGGGTCGGCGTTCGGTCTGGTCATCGTCCTGCTCGACCAGCGGTTCGGCACGCTCTTCGGCGAGGGGCAGGCGGGGCAGAACACCGTGCTGGCGCTGCTCATCCTCGTCGTGAACTGCGCGCTGATGTACACCGGTCGCACGAAGCTGTTCGGGCTCGTCCCCGGGATGTTCCTCGGGTTCGCCTCGTTCTTCGCGACGTGCTTCGGCGGGTTCGGCTTCGACCCGGGGAACGCCTGGGCCGCCTGGGTCTCGGTCGTGCTGATGAACGCGCTCGGCCCGGTGTTCGCGTACCTGTCCCGTCGCCTGACTTTCGCGCGGCCCGAGACGACCGGCGCGGCCGATGTGGCCGACCCGGCCGTGGGTGCGCACCCCGCCAGCCCGGCCGCCCAGGCCCCTGCTCCGGAACGGCAGCCCGACCAGCCGGTCGCAGCCTCGGCCTAGGAGCGGACCGGTACGCTCGGGTCCCGTGTCACGAGTCGTCCGCCGCCCCCGCTCCGCCGTCCGGAGGCCGGTCACGATCTCGGTGGTCGCCGTGCTGCTCCTGGTGGCCGGGTACCTCGTCGCCGCGGCCGTCGTGCCGTTCGGTCCGGCGAGCGCCAGCACCACCACCTACTCGGCACCGAGGACGACTGCCCCGGCACTGAGCTTCCCGGGCTACGGCGCGACCGCGGTCGAAGCGACGGACTTCCCCGAGAGCCTGCGTACCAGTGGCGACACGAAGCCCCGGTCCATCGCGAGCATCACGAAGGTCGTCACGGCGCTCGTGGTGCTCGACGAGAAGCCGATGGCGCCCGGACAGTCGGGCCCGGCCATCCGCTTCACGAAGCAGATGGAGGGCCTGTACGCGAAGTACGCGGCGCAGAACGGCGAGGTCGCCCCGATGCCGGCCGGCCTGAAGCTCACCGAGCACCAGGCGTTCCAGGTGATGCTCATGAAGTCGGCCAACAACTACGCCGGCGCGCTCGCCATCTGGGCCTTCGGATCCCTCGACGCCTACGAGCGAGCGGCCGCGAAGTGGCTCGACGAGCAGGGCCTCGACGACACGACGATCCACGAGCCGACCGGCCTCGACCCGGACAACACCTCGACCGCGACCGACCTGGTCGAGCTCGGGCAGCTGGCGCTCGCGAACCCGGTCGTCAAGGACATCGTCGGCACGCAGGACGTCACGATCCCGACGGTCGGCGCGATCGAGAACTCGAACAAGCTCCTCGGGCTCGACGGCGTCGAGGGGATCAAGACCGGCACGCTCGACGAGGCCGGGGCCTGCCTGCTGTTCGCGGCGACGTACGAGCGTGGCGGCAGGCAGGTCACCGTCGTCGGCGTGATGCTCGGTGGCGTGGACCACGACTCCCTCGACAACGACGTGCAGCGGTTGCTGCGGTCCGTCGCGGACAACTTCCAGGTGGTGACGCTCACCCACCAGGGGCAGACCTTCGGCACCTTCTCGACCCCGTGGCAGGACGAGGCGGACGCGGTCACGACGAAGGCCGCCGAGGTGCTCGTGTGGGGGAAGACCACGGTCACCGCGAAGGCGACGCTCGAGCGGGTGACCTTCGGCACGAAGGGCGAGCGGGTCGGGCGGGTCCGGTTCCGCATCTCCGACCACGACCCGGTCACGGTGCCGCTCGCGCTCGCGCGGACGATCGACGACCCCGGCGTCTGGTGGCGTTGGACGAACCCGTTCCAGGGGGCGTGACGCTCGTCGGTGCCCGACCGTAGAGTCGGTCGGGTGACGACGATGACGACGTTCCCCCGGACCACCCCCTCCGCCCTCGACGTCGACGCCCGCGGAGTCCTCGCGTTCGTCGACGCCCTCGAGTCGACACCCGGCGTCGAGCCGCACAGCTTCATGCTGCTCCGGCACGGCCAGGTCGCTGCCGGGGGGTGGTGGCAGCCGTACTCGGCCGACCGCGTGCACCTGCTCTACTCGCTGAGCAAGAGCTTCACCGCAGCGGCCGTCGGCATCGCCGTGCGACAGGGCCTGGTCGACCTCGACGCGACCGTGCTGTCGTACTTCCCGGAGCTCGACGCCGACGTCACCGATGAGCGCAGCCGCCGGATGCGGGTGCGGCACCTGCTCGCGATGGCGAGCGGGCACCGCGAGGAGACGCTCGAACGGGCGGAGGCCCTCGATCCGACGAACACGGTGCGCGGGTTCCTGCTGCTCCCGCCGGACGAGGAGCCCGGCTCGGTCTTCGCGTACAACCAGCCGTGCACGTACACGCTCGCGAGCATCGTCCGGCGCGTGACCGGCGGGTCGCTCGTGGCCTGGCTCCGCCCGCACCTGCTCGACCCGCTCGGCATCGACGACCTCGCGTGGCGCCGCGACGACACCGGCGCGGAGTTCGGGTTCAGCGGGTGCTACGCCACGACCGACGCGGTCGCGAAGCTCGGCCAGCTGTACCTGCAGGACGGCGTCTGGAACGGCGAGCGGATCCTCGACGCCGACTGGGTCGAACAGGCCACGAGCACGCAGGTCGCCAACCCGGACGAGGCCAACCCGGACTGGTCGAAGGGGTACGGCTTCCAGTTCTGGATGGCCCGCCACGGTTTCCGCGGCGACGGCGCCTACGGTCAGTTCTGCGTCGTCCTGCCGGAGCAGGACGTCGTGCTCGCGATCACCGGTCAGACCGTCGACATGCAGGCGGTCCTCGACGCGGCCTGGCAGCACCTCCTGCCCGCCGTCGACGGCACGACCGACACGGATGCGGACACCGCAATGGAGGCCCGGCTCGCCTCCCTCGGGCTGCCACCGGTGCAGGGTGGTCGCCTTCCGGAGCACCTCGCCGACGTCGAGCTGCGGTCGCGTCCCGGCGGGATCCTCGATGCCGCCACGTTCGCGCGCGGTGCAGACGGGATCCGCCTGACGATCACCGACGACGGCCGGTCGGAGTCCGTGCCGCTCGGCGAAGGACGGTGGGCCGTCGAGGGCGCCCTCGCGGCGAGTGCGGCGACCGAGCCGGAGGGCACCGTGCTCGTCGCGGTCCGCTTCCTGGAGACCCCGCACCTGCTGCACCTGCGAGTCGACCTCGACGCGGGCACGGTCGGGGCGAAGTGGAAGACCGAGCCGCTGCACGACGGTCCGATGACGCTCCGTCGCCCCGCTGACTGACCGGTGCCGACCACGGGGTGCGCACGACCCCGTTCGCGGCGCGCACGACGCGGTTCGCGCCCCCGTAGCGTCATCGCGCCCCGGTGAGCCGGGGCGCGATGACCGTGGTGTGCCGCGGCTGCGCAGGCGTGCGGACTCGAAGGGGCGTCGTCGGCTACGGGGTGTCGGAGGGGTGCTCGGTGACGATCTGCAGCTCGGGCCGCTTCGCCGTCACCCCGTCGCCGGACGAGGTGTGCTTGATGCGGCGGACCACCCACGGCACCAGGTACTCCCTGGCCCACCCGAGGTCCTCGGCGCGGGCCTCGCGCCACGGGCGTGCCTCGAGCGGGTCCGGGTTGAACGGTTCGAGTCCGTGCGGCACACCGAGGGTGTCGAGCACCGCGGCGGCGATCGTGGAGTGGCCCATCGGGGAGTGGTGCAGCCGGTCCGGAGCCCACATCCGCGGGTCCCGGAGCACGCGGAGTGCCCACATGTTGGCCACCAGGGCGCCGTGCTTCAGGGCGATGGCGTGCAGGTTCTCGTTGTAGATCGCCGTCTTGCCGCGGACCATGCCGAGCACCGGGGTCATCCCGACGTCCGGGCCGGTGAACAGCACGACGGTGGCACCGTCGCGCCGCAGGTCCGCGACGAGCCGGTCCACCCGTTCGGCGAGTTCGTCCGGGTCCGAGCCGGGGCGGATGATGTCGTTGCCGCCGGCCGACACCGTGATGAGGTCCGGGTGCAGGGCGACGGCGGCCTCGGCCTGCTCGTCGATGATCTGCTGGAGCAGCCGCCCGCGGATCGCGAGGTTCGCGTACGCGAAGTCGTCCGTCTGGTGTGCCAGCACCTCGGCGACGCGGTCCGCCCAGCCGCGGTTGCCGCCCGGGACGGTCGGGTCGGGGTCCCCGATCCCCTCGGTGAACGAGTCACCGATCGCGACGTACCTGGTCCAAGGATGACGATCTGACACGTCCCGGACCCTAGTCTCGTGGCATGACGAAGGCCAACACGGACGCCGTCGGCTGGTCGGTGCCCGACGAACTGCTCGACCGCATCGCCGGGCGCGCCTCCGGGTACGACGCCGCGAACGCGTTCTGCACCGAGGACCTCGACGAGCTCCGCGCCGCCGGCTACCTGCGGATCGGTGTCCCCGTCGAGCAGGGCGGGGCGGGCCTCGGCCTCCGCGCCACCGCCGACGTGCAGCGCGCCCTCGCCCAGGCCGCGCCGGCGACGGCGCTCGGCCTCGGCATGCACCAGGTGTGGGTGCAGGCGGCGCGCGCCGTCCGTGCGCGAGGTGAGTCGTTCCTCCAGGCCGTCACCGACCACGCGGCGGACGACCAGCTGCTCGCCTTCGGGGTGAGCGAACCCGGCAACGACGCCGTGCTGTTCGACTCGTCGACGACGGCGGAGCCGGACGGCGACGGCGGGTACCGGTTCACCGGCACGAAGGTGTTCACCTCCCTCGCTCCGGCGTGGGACGTCATGAGCGTCTTCGGCAAGGACGCCTCGGGGGCGGAACCCCGGCTCGTGCACGGCTTCGTGCTGCGGTCGGACGGCGACGTCGAACACCTGGACGACTGGGACACGCTCGGGATGCGCGCGACGCAGAGCCGCACCACGAAGCTGCACGGCGTGCACGTCCCGGCTGGCCGCATCGTCCGGTCACTGCCGGTCGGGCCGAACCAGGACCCACTCGTGTTCGGGATCTTCGCCTCGTTCGAGCTCCTCATCGCGTCGGTGTACGCCGGGATCGCCGAGCGGGCGATCGCGCTCGCGGCGACCGCCGTGGCGGGGCGGACCGCGGCCGACGGTACTCGGCGGTCGGAGGACCCCGACGTGCGCCGGGCGATCGCCGACCTGCGCGGCGCGGTCGACGCGATCACGCTGCAGGTCGACTCGTTGGCGCGGTCGGTCGACGAGGTCGACGACCTCGGAGCCCGGTGGTTCCCGCTGCTCGTCGGCACGAAGGCGCGGGCCGTGGACACGGCGCAGCACGTCGTGGACGAGGCCATGCGCGTCGTCGGCGGCTCGGCGTTCCGGGCGTCGAGTGAGCTGGCGCGGCTGGCGCGTGACGTCCGGGCGGGGCAGTACCACCCGTCGTCGCGCGACTCCGCGGCGCGGACGATCGCCGCGTCGGTGCTCGGCCCGCTCGGCTGAGCGCTGCGCTCCGGGGCGCTTCCGGTGCGCTTCCGGTGCGAGGGTGGCGTGGCCGCGCTCGGTGCCGAGTCCGTCGGCCGGTGCGGGGTTGGCGCGGCGGCGCACCGTGCGGGGTCCGTCGGCGGGTGCGGGGTTGGCGTGGCGGCGCTCGGTGCGGGGTCCGTCGGCCGGTGCGAGGTTGGCCGATCGGTGTTGCCTTGCGGCGCCGCACCGTGCGACCAACCCGGCACCGAGTTGCGAAGGGCGCGCGGTGCCGCGGGCGATGGCGTGGCGGCGCACCGTGCGGGGTCCGTCGGCAGGTGCGAGGTTGGCCGCTCGGTGCTGCATTGTGGCGTCGCACCGTGCAACCAACCCGGCACCGAGTTGCGAAGGGCGCACGGTGCGATGACGGGCGAGCAACCGCGCACGACGGGACGAACCTCGCACCGTGCGGCCGTCGGCACGCCCGGCACGGCGATGTCGGTGGCGCCTGGCATCATCTCGGTGTGAGCAAGCAGGACGGACGGAACCGCCTCGTCTCCGACGCACCGGTGGACGACGTCTCGGCGACCGTGCTGCACGTCGACATGGACGCCTTCTTCGCCTCCGTCGAACTGCTCGACCGCCCCGACCTGCAGGGCCTGCCGGTCATCGTGGGCCACGACTCCGACCGCTCCGTCGTCACGGCGGCCACCTACGAAGCCCGTCGGTACGGCGTGAACTCCGCCATGCCGATGGCCGTCGCCAAACGCCGCTGCCCGAACGCCGTGATCGTCGAACCGCACTTCGAGAAGTACCGGGCGAAGTCCGCGGCCGTGATGGCGATCTTCGACCGGTTCACCCCGCGGGTCGAGCGGCTCGGCATCGACGAGGCGTTCCTCGACGTCGCCGGCGCGCTCCGGCTCTACGGCACGCCGTGGCAGATCGGCCAGGCGATCCGCCGCACGGTCTTCGCCGAGACCGGGCTGCACTGCTCGGTCGGTGCGGCATCGACCAAGTTCGTGGCGAAGCTCGCCTCCAGCCGGTCGAAGCCGGACGGCCTCCTCGTCGTGCCCGAAGCGGACACCGTGGCGTTCCTGCACCCGCAGCCGGTCTCCGCGCTCTGGGGCGTGGGCGGCAAGACGCAGGAGACGCTCGAACGCCGGGGCATCCGCACCGTCGGCGACCTGGCGAACACCCCGCTCGGCTCGCTCGTCTCGGCACTCGGCCCGGCTGGCGGGCAGCGGCTGCACGACCTGTCCTGGGGTCGCGACCCGCGCGTGGTCGACACCGGCGTCGGCGAGAAGTCGATCGGGCACGAGGTCACCTTCGGCCGCGACCTGACCGAGCGCGACGACGTCGCTCGCGAACTCCTCCGCCTGGCCGACAAGGTCGCGGTCCGCCTGCGCCAGGCCGACGTGCAGGCCCGGACGGTGGCGCTCAAGGTCCGCTACACCGACTTCACCACGCTGACCCGGTCGCGCACCCTGGCGGAACCGACCGACGTCGCGAAGCGCCTGCACCGCGAAGCCGTCGAGCTGTACGACGTGCTGCACCGACCCGGCAACCAGATCCGGCTGATCGGCGTGCGCGGCGAGAACCTCGTGCCGACGGCTGCCAGCAACGCCCTGTGGGACGACGACGCGCCGTGGCGTGACACCGAGACCACCGTGGACGCGGTCGCCGCTCGCTTCGGCGCCGGCGTCCTGCGACCGGCATCCCTGGTCCGTCGGACCCCTGACGGGGGCGTCCCGCACGCTCGGCAGGACTGACGGTGGCGGTAGAATCGGGTTCAGTGAGCGCAGCGGAGTACGAAGACCAGCAGCCCGCCACGCTGTGGGCGGAGTCGGGTGACGACCAGTCCGGCGCCGGCGGCACATCGCCGACGCTCGACACGGCGCAGGCCGACGGTGACGCCGCCCGTGACGAAGCCGACGCCGCGGCCCTGGCCGAAGCGGCCGGCAACTCGGCGGTCCAGCACCTGTCGCCGGCGTTCCCGGACCGGGCCGCATGGGGCACGGCATCGAAGCTCCGTGCCTGGCAGATCGAAGCGCTCACGAAGTACTTCGAGAAGGAACCCCGCGACTTCCTGACGGCAGCGACCCCGGGTGCCGGCAAGACCACCTTCGCGCTCCGACTGGCGACCGAGCTCCTGGCCCGCGGCACCGTCGACCGCATCGTCGTCGTCGCACCGACCGAGCACCTGAAGCGCCAGTGGGCCGACTCCGCCGACCGCGTGGGCATCCGGATCGACCCGATGTTCAAGAACGGCGACGGCATGTTCGGCCGGCACTACCAGGGCGTCGCGATCACCTACGCCCAGGTCGGCATGAACCCCGAAGTGCACAAGCGCATCACCGAGGGCGGGCGCACCCTGGTCGTCCTCGACGAGGTCCACCACGGCGGCGACGCCCTGACGTGGGGCGACGGCATCAGGGAAGCGTTCTCCGGTGCCACCCGACGGCTCTCGCTGTCGGGGACCCCGTTCCGGTCCGACACCGCACCGATCCCGTTCGTGCAGTACGCCCCCGACGAGCAGGGCATCCGCACCTCGATCTCCGACTACAACTACGGCTACGGCCGCGCACTCAAGGACGGCGTCGTCCGCCCGGTGCTGTTCATGGCCTACGCCGGCCAGATGCGCTGGAAGACCCGGATGGGCGACGAGATGTCGGCCTCGTTGGGTGAGCAGGTCACGAAGGACATCACGGCCCAGGCCTGGCGCACCGCACTGTCGCCCGAGGGCGAGTGGATGCCGGCCGTGCTCTCCGCCGCCGACAAGCGCCTGACCGAGGTCCGCCGTGGTGTGCCCGACGCCGGCGGTCTGGTCATCGCCACGGACACCACCACGGCCCGCGCCTACGCCCGGATCCTGCAGCAGATCACGGGGGAGCGCCCGACCGTGGTGCTGTCCGACGAAGCCGCGGGGTCGAGCCGCATCAGCGCCTTCGCCGAGGACACCTCGCGCTGGATGGTCGCCGTCCGCATGGTCTCCGAAGGCGTCGACGTCCCACGGCTCTGCGTCGGCGTCTACGCCACGAGCGCGAGCACGCCGCTGTTCTTCGCACAGGTCATCGGCCGCTTCGTCCGTGCCCGTCGTCGTGGTGAGACCGCGAGTGTCTTCCTGCCGAGCGTCCCCGGCCTGATGGCCCTCGCCGCCACCCTCGAGCTCGAGCGCGACCACGCCCTCGACCGCCCGAAGGACGCCGACGACGGGATGTACAACCCCGAAGACGTCATGGTCGCCGAGGCCAACAAGGAAGACCGTGCGTCCGAGAGCCTGCTCGAGGTCCAGCCGTTCGAGGCGCTCGACTCGCAGGCGTCCTTCGACCGCGTCCTCTACGACGGCGGCGAGTTCGGTACCGGCGGCGAGGTCGGTTCCCTCGAGGAGCTCGACTTCATCGGCATCCCGGGGCTCCTCGAACCCGACCAGGTGCGCGACCTCCTGCGCGCCCGGCAGGCGACCCAGGCCAAGCGGTCCAAGGGCCGGACGGCCAAGGACGGCCTGCCCAAGGCGCCCGAGCCCGACCGCCCGATGTACATGACGATCAAGGAACAGCGGACCGAGCTCGCCCGGCTCGTGTCGATCTGGTCCCGTCACTCGAACGAGCCGCACGGATCGATCCACGCCGAACTCCGGCGCATCAGCGGTGGCCCGGCCGTGGCACAGGCGAGCATCGAGCAGATCCAGAAGCGCATCGACATCCTGCGCTCCCGCATCGGCGGACGTCGGTGACGGCGGCGTGATCGAGCCGGTCGACGATCGCACCTGGTACGTCAAACGCGATCCCGAGGCGTCGCCCGAGGCGATCATCGACCGCTTCGGCGGCGGCTACCGGCTGCGCCGCTTCTCGCTCACCGAGTCCCGCCGCACCCCGCACGGAGTGTTCACGGGCCCCGAACTCGCCGAGACCGCGTGGTGGCGGCTCCGCGACAGGCCGCGGAACTCATGACGCGCCAAGCCAAAGTCCGGTAGACCGGAGGAATGGCAGACTCGATCCCTCACGTCCTCGTCCTCGGCGGCGGCTCCGCTGGCTACGCCACGGTCAAGCAGCTCCAGAAGCACGCGGCCACGGTGCCCATGCGGATCACGCTGGTGGACCAGAACACCTACTACACGTACCTGCCGTTCCTGCCCGAGGTCGCCGGTGGCCACATCGCGCCGAAGGACGTCACCGTCGAGCTGCGCCGTGCGCTGCGCAAGACCCGCGTGATCCAGGGCAAGGTCACCGCGATCTCCTCGGCCGACAAGACCGTGTCGATCGCGACCGCCGGCGGCGACGACCGCACCCTCGGCTACGACCAGCTCGTCGTCGCCCTCGGCTCCGTCACCCGCACGTTCCCGACCCCCGGACTCGAGGAGTACGGCGTCGGCTTCAAGAGCGTGGAAGAGGCCGCCTACGTGCGCGCCAAGCTCCTCGACAACATCGCGAAGGCTGCTGCCACGCGTGACGAGGACGAGCGCCGTCGTCTGCTGACCAGCGTGTTCGTCGGCGGTGGCTACACCGGCGTCGAGGCGATCGGTGAGCTGTTCGACGTGTCGCAGGCCGCCATCAAGACCTACCCGTCGCTCGCCGGCGAGCAGCCCCGCTGGGTGCTCATCGACGCGCTCGACCGCGTCGCGCCCGAGGTCGGCCCGGAGCTGTCCAAGTGGACGCTCGAGTCGCTCCGTGCCCGCGGGATCGACGTCCGCCTGAAGACCACCATGCCGAGCGCCGAGGGTGGTGTCGTCAAGTTCTCCGACGGCGACGAGTTCGCCACCGGACTGCTCGTCTGGACCGCAGGCGTCAAGCCGAACCCGCTCCTCGACGCCTCCGACCTGCCGCGCGGGCCGAAGGGCCACCTCGCCGCGAACGCGAAGCTCCAGGTCGAGGCCGAGGACACCCACCAGGTCGTCGAGGGCGTCTGGGGCCTGGGCGACGTCGCGCAGGTGCCCGACCTGACCGCCGACAAGCAGCCGGCGTTCTACCCGCCGAACGCGCAGAACGCCGTCCGTCAGGCCGTGGTCGCCGCCGACAACATCGTCGCGACCATCACCGGCAAGCCGCTCGAGGAGTACCGCCACCCCTCCATCGGCACCGTCGCGTCGTACGGTGTGGGCAAGGGTGCCGCGAACATCAAGGGCATCAAGATGACCAACCTGTTCGCATGGCTCGCGCACCGCGCCTACCACGTGTACGCGATGCCGACCCTGAACCGGAAGGCGCGCATCGTCATCGGCTGGATCACGGGCGCCGTGTCCGGTCGCGACGCGACCTCCCTGATCAAGGAGACCGACCCGCGACGCAACTTCGTCGAGGCGTCGAAGAGCTAGACGTACCCACAGATCGGACGGGAGGCGCGGTGCCAGCTGGCACCGCGCCTCCCGTCCGTACGTGCTGCGTTCGCACCGTGCTGTGTTCACGATCTGGTGCGGTGTTGCGTGTTCGGTGCGCGCTTGCAGCGCCGCACGGAGCGCGGAACCTCGCACGGGTTGGGGAGGTGTGCGCGGAGGACGCCCTGAGCGCAGCGATGGCGGCACTCGCCGGGAAGACGCAACAGAAAATGCCCCCCGACCGAAAGGTCAGGGGGCACGCATTTCCTGTGTCCGAGAGGGGACTTGAACCCCTACGCCCTAATACGGGCACTAGCACCTCAAGCTAGCGCGTCTACCAATTCCGCCACCCGGACAGGGTGTCTGGTGTCTGTTTCCCGGGGCGAACCCGGCGTTCCTGCCGAGAGAAGACACTAGCACGGGTCTGAACGCGCGATGAACACGGGAGCGCATCCCGGGCGAGTCCTCGGTGTGCCGTCCCGGCGTCGGGGTCGGTGTCGACCGATACCGTGGAGCCATGACGAACCCGGAGCCGTCCGAGCACCAGTCCGTGTCCGAGCTCGAGGCGACCGCGGCGATCGCCCGCGACCTCATCCGCATCGACACGACGAACTGGGGCGAGGGGAAGTCGCGCGGCGAGACCGAGGCGGCCCACTACGTCGAGGACAGGCTCCGAGCGCTGGGTCTCGAGCCGCAGTTGTTCGAGTCGGAGCCGGACCGGGTGAGCGTGGTTGCGCGTGTCCCCGGGCGGAACCGTGACAAGCCGGCGCTCGTGGTGCACGGGCACCTCGACGTGGTGCCGGCGGATCCGGCGAACTGGTCGGTCGACCCGTTCGGCGGCGTCGTCAAGGACGGTTCGCTGTGGGGCCGCGGTGCCGTGGACATGAAGAACATGGACGCGATGATGCTGACGTCGCTGGCCGACGTCATCGAGCAGCACGGTGCGCCCGAGCGTGACCTGGTCATCGCGTACTTCGCCGACGAAGAGGCCGGGGGAGTCCTGGGTTCGCACCACGTGGTCGACCAGCATCCGGAGGTCTTCGCGGGAGCGTCGGCGGCGATCAGCGAGGTCGGCGGGTACTCGATCACGCTCGGTGACCGTCGCGCCTACCTGCTGCAGACCGGCGAGAAGGCGCTCATGTGGGTGAAGCTGATCGCGCGCGGCACCGCTGCCCACGGCTCGCACGTGATCCGCGACAACGCCGTCACGAAGCTCGCAGCGGCGGTCGCCCGGATCGGCAGCGAGGAGTGGCCGGTCCGGCTCTCGGCGACGACGGACGCGATGGTCGCCGAGGTGGCGCGGTTCCTCGGCGTCGACCCGACGGTGACCGGTCCGGACGAGGTCGCGCTGGCCACCGGGTCGGCGTCGCGGTTCATCCACGCCGCGCTGCACACCACGTCGAACCCGACGGTGCTGACCGCGGGCTACAAGCACAACGTCATCCCCGACACCGCCGAGGCGCTGGTCGACATCCGTTGCCTGCCGGGCGATGAGGAGTCCGTGCTGGAACGGGTGCGGGAGCTCGCCGGACCCGAGGTCGAGGTGGTCATGTCGTTCCGCGACATCGGCCTCGAGCAGGACTTCGGCGGCCCCCTGGTCGACGCGGTCCGCGATGTCCTGGGGCGGCACGACCCGGGCGCCCCGGTCCTGCCGTACCTGCTGTCCGGCGGCACCGACAACAAGGCGCTCTCGACGCTCGGCATCGCCGGGTACGGGTTCGTGCCGTTGCAGCTGCCCGCCGGTGTGGACTTCCCGGCGATGTTCCACGGTGTCGACGAGCGGGTGCCGCTCGACTCGCTCGCGTTCGGTCGGCGGGTGCTGGGCGACCTGCTCGCGACGTACTGATATTGTTCGTGGTCGCCGTCGTGGCGGTGCCCTGACCGACCTCCCCCCGAAAGGCCCGTGCGATGCACATCCTCGAGGCGATCTTCCTCGGCTTCGTCCAGGGGCTCACCGAGTTCCTGCCCGTGTCCTCCAGCGCGCACCTGCGCATCGTCGGGCTGTTCCTGCCCGACGCGAAGGACCCGGGTGCGGCCTTCACCGCCGTGACGCAGCTCGGCACCGAGACCGCGGTGCTCATCTACTTCTGGAAGGACATCACCCGGATCATCGGGCGGTGGTTCCGGTCGGTGGTCAAGCGTGACGTGCCGAAGGGCGACCCCGACGTCCGCGTCGGCTGGCTGGTGATCCTCGGCACGATCCCGATCGGGGTCGCCGGGCTCCTGCTCAAGGACTCCATCGAGACGACGTTCCGGTCGCTCTGGATCGTCGCGGTCGTCCTCATCGTGTTCGGTGTCGTCCTCGGGGTGCTCGACCGGGTCGGCCGCAAGGAGCGCCGGATCGAGCAGATGACGTTCCGCGGCGGTCTGCTCATCGGCCTGGCGCAGATGCTCGCCCTGGTGCCCGGGGTGTCCCGTTCCGGTGCGACGGTGTCGATGGGCCTGGCCCTCGGCTACACCCGTCCGGCGGCCGCGCGCTTCGCGTTCCTGCTGGCGATCCCGGCGGTGTTCCTGTCCGGGTTCTACGAGGCCGCGACGAGCCTCGGTGACCACGGATCGCCGTTCGGACTCGCCGACACGCTCATCGCCACGGTCGTCGCGTTCGTGGTCGGGTTCGTCGTGATCGCAGCGTTCATGAACTACATCAGCAAGCGCAGCTTCATGCCCTTCGTCGTTTACCGGATCGCACTCGGTATCGTGCTCATCGTGTTGTTGTCGCTCGGAGTGATCCAGCCGTGAGGGCCTGGCAGGCCCCATCCGTCCCCGACGTCCCCGGCGCCGCGCCCCGACCGGTCGTCCACGACACCGCCACGGGCGGGCCGGTGGACCCCGCCCGCGACGAGGACCGTGCCGCGCTGTACGTCTGCGGCATCACACCGTACGACGCCACGCACCTCGGTCACGCGGCGACGTACCTGGCGTTCGACACCCTCGGCCGCGCCTGGCGCGACGCCGGGCTCGACGTCGAGTACGCGCAGAACGTCACCGACGTCGACGACCCGCTGCTCGAGCGCGCCGCTCGCGACGGGATCGACTGGCGCGAGCTCGCTGCGTCCCAGGTCGACCTGTTCCGTCGCGACATGGAGTCGCTGCGGATCCTGCCGCCGGACGACTTCGTGGCCGTGACCGACGAGGTCGAGCGGGTCGCCGAGGCCGTGTCGTTCCTGCAGGAGACCGGCTACGCGTACGAGGTCCCGACGGACGACGCCGAGGGCGACGACCTGTACTTCGACGTCAGCCGGCCCACCGACGCGTGGACCCTCGGCGACGAGAGCGGCCTCGACCGCGAGACCATGCTGACCCTCGCCGCCGAACGCGGCGGTGACCCCGACCGTCCGGGCAAGCGCGACCCGCTCGACCCGTTGCTGTGGCGCGCCGCGCGGGACGGCGAGCCGGCCTGGGACACCGAGATCGGCCCCGGACGCCCCGGCTGGCACATCGAGTGCAGCGTCATCGCCGGCGACCGCCTCGGTCTGCCGATCAGCGTGCAGGGCGGCGGGAGCGACCTCGTGTTCCCGCACCACGAGATGAGTGCCGGGCACGCTGCGGCCCTCGCCCACCAGCCCCTCGCGAACGCGTTCGTGCACACCGGGATGATCGCCTACCAGGGCACGAAGATCTCGAAGTCGCTCGGCAACCTGGTCACCGTGCGTGGCCTGCTCGACGATGGCGCCGACCCCCGGGCGATCCGGCTGGCGCTGCTGTCGCACAAGTACTCCGACGACTGGGAGTGGTTCGCCACCGAGCTGACGAGTGCCGAGACGCGACTCGCGGGCTGGGACGCCTGGGCCTCCGGAGCATCGGCCGGGCACGCCGACGACGCGGCCGACGTCGCCACGCGCATCCGTGCGCGGGTGTCGGACGACCTCGACACGCCGGGTGCGGTCGCAGCGGTGGACACGGCGATCGCGGGCGGCACGGCGTGCACTCCCGAGCTCGTCGACCTGATCGACGCGCTGCTCGGCATCCGCCTGGCCTGAGCTCGGTCGGCTGGCCGGCCGTCGGCCTGCGTCGCGTGGTCGCGACGCGTCGCGTGCGTGCCGCCGAGGGGTCAGGAACCGTCGCCGAGGCGGGCCGCAGCCGACAGTTCGCGACCAGTCGCCGGAGGTGAGTGGTGTGTCGTGACCGTTCGCGGCCGCCGGACGGGAGGCTCGTGGCGGGTCAGCACCGTGCCTCCCGTCAGCGGAGTGGTCGCGACGCGTCGCGTGCGCGCCGCCGAGGGGTCAGGAACCGTCCCCCAGGCGGGCCGCAGCCGACAGTTCGCGACCACCCGGCGGACGCGAGCGGCGTGTCGTGACCGCACACCCCACGACGGACAGGAGGCACGGTGCCAGCCGGCACCGTGCCTCCTGTCCGTCAGTGGGTGACGGCTACTGCTGGGGTCGCCAGGGCCCCTCGCCACCGGCGGTGCCGCCGTCCTTGCCGTCCTTGCGCTCCCGGCGACGGAGGTACTGCTCGAACTCCTGCGCGATGGCGTCGCCGGAGGCCTCGGGGGAGTCGACGGTGTCGCGTGCCTGCTCGAGCTGCCCGATGTACGACGCCATGTCCTCGTCGTCGGCGGCGAGGGCGTCGATGCCCTCCTCCCACTCGGTGGCGTCGTCGAGCAGCGACCCGCGGGGCACCGTGACGTCCGTGAGCTCCTCGATCTTGTCGAGCAGCGAGAGCGTGGCCTTCGGCGAGGGGGAGTTGTGCACGTAGTGCGGCACGGACGCCCAGAGCGAGAGCGTGGTCAGCCCCGCCTTGTCCATCGCGTCGGCGAGGACACCGAGGATGCCGGTCGGCCCCTCGTACGAGGACTTGTCGACGTCGAAGGCAGCGCGGACGCCGGCGTTCTCACTCGACACGAACACCGAGATCGGCCGGGTGTGCGGGACGTCGGCGAGCATCGCACCGACGAAGACGACGGCGTCGATGGAGTAGACGTCCGCCAGGTCGATGATCTCCGAGCAGAAGCCACGCCAGGTGCGCGAAGGCTCGGGGCCGACCAGCACGAACACGTCGCGGTCGGTGGGGGAGCCGGTGGCGCCGATGACCGGACGCCCCTCGGCTCCGGGGCCGTGCAGCACGATCCGGGGCCACTGCACGCCGCGGTTGCCGTCGTCGTCGGTGCCGACGGTGGGCCGGTTGAACTGGTAGTCGACGTACCGCTCGCCGTCGAGCTCGCGGAGTTCGTCGAGGCCGAGCGACTCGACGATGCGACGCGCCAGACCGCTCGCGGCCTCGCCGGCGTCGTTCCAGCCCTCGAAGGCGACGACGAGCAAGCGGCCGTCGCTGAAGGGGGAGTGCTGTGGCACGGAGCGGACCTCCTGGTGGTGGAGCGGAGCGGGGCGGGAGCGATGCCCCCGGCCGGACACGATTCAGGCATCCACTGTAGGCCCAGGGGGTGCCGGCGGACGTGCGCGTCCGCGCCCAGCGGAACGGCCCCGGTAGACTCGTCGCCCGTGACCGCGCATCCTCCTGCCCTCGTCCCGCCCGCAGCCGTGCTGTGGGACATGGACGGCACGATCATCGACACCGAGCCGATCTGGCAGCGGTCCCAGGTGGACCTGACGACCCGGTACGGCGCCGAGTGGACGGAAGCGGACGGCCTGTCCCTGGTGGGCAGCGGCCTCGAGCGCTCCGGCGAGCTCCTGCGGGCCAAGGGCGTCGACATGGAGGTCGAGGAGATCATCCAGTGGATGACGGACTACGTGATGGAGCACCTGCGCGACGGCGAGCTGCCGTGGCGTCCGGGTGCCCGTGAGCTCATCGAGGAGCTGCACGCCCGCGGCATCCCCACCGCCCTGGTGACGATGTCCCGGCGCAAGATGGCGCTCGTCGCCGCCGAGGCCCTGGGCGAGCGCGGCTTCCGCGTCGTCGTGGCCGGTGACGACGTCGACCGCCCGAAGCCGTTCCCCGACGCCTACCTGTCCGCCGCCGCGCAGCTCGGCGTCGAGCCCACCGCGTGCGTCGCGATCGAGGACTCCGCCACCGGCGTCGCGTCGGCTGTCGCCTCCGGCGCCGTCACGGTCGCCGTCGAGCACATCGTCCCGCTCTCCGAGATCGCCGGCGGCGACGTGCACCTGACCACCCTGGCGGGCGTCGACGTCGACCGTCTGGTCGAGTTGACGACGCCAGCACTGGCCGCACGGGCTGGAGGCGCGGTGCCGGACCCGGCGCACGCTGCGGACACCGAAGGGGTCACCCGATGAGCCACACCGACGACGCACGCGACTTAGCGGACGCGAGCAGCGCCTCCAGTCCGACCGCGGACCCGACCGCAGCCCTCCCGCACACCGCGGGCGGCGCACCCCACACGCCGCCGCGCGGCCCGTTCCGGGCCGGCGACCGCGTGCAGCTCACCGGTCCGAAGGGCAAGCTCACGACGCTGTCCCTCGAGACCGCCGGTGAGTACCACACGCACCGCGGGGTGCTCCGGCACGACGACGTCATCGGCCAGCCCGACGGCTCGGTCATCCGGGCGAGCACCGGCGACGAGTACCTCGCGCTCCGTCCGCTGCTCAACGACTACGTGATGTCGATGCCGCGTGGTGCGGCGATCGTCTACCCGAAGGACGCGGCGCAGATCGTGGCCTTCGCGGACGTCTTCCCCGGGGCCCGCGTGGTCGAGGCCGGTGTCGGCTCGGGGGCGCTGTCGCTGTTCCTGCTCCGCGCGATCGGCCCGACCGGGCAGCTGCAGTCGTTCGAGCGCCGCGAGGAGTTCGCCGCGATCGCCAAGGGCAACGTCGGCACCTTCCTGGGTGCTGTCCCGGACAACTGGTCCGTCACCGTCGGTGACCTGGTCGAGTCGCTGCCCGACGCGACCGAGCCGCAGAGCGTCGACCGCGTCGTGCTCGACATGCTCGCGCCGTGGGAGTGCGTGGACGCCGCAGCCGACGCCCTCGTGCCCGGCGGACTCATCGTCTGCTACGTCGCGACCGTCACGCAGCTGTCCCGCACGGCCGAGGCGCTGCGCGACACCGGACGCTTCACCGACCCGATGCCGAGCGAGACCCTGGTGCGCACCTGGCACGTCGAGGGGCTCGCCGTCCGCCCGGACCACCGCATGGTCGGGCACACCGGGTTCCTGATCACGGCACGACGCCTGGCCGACGGCACGGTCCTGCCGAACCTGAAGCGCCGAGCGGGCAAGGCCGAGTTCTCGGACGAGGACATCGAGGCGTGGACCCCGGGAGCCGTGGGCGAGCGGGCGACGAGCGACAAGAAGCTCCGCAAGGTGGCCCGGCAGTCGGCGGCGCAGGCGCGCAAGGTCGCGGCGGCCGAGGCATCGTCGGCGGTGGTTCCGTCGGATGCCGCCGTGGCTCCGTCGGGGGCCGACGGGGTTCCGTCGGATGCCGCTGGGGCTCCGTCCGGGGCCGCCGAGGACGAACGGTAGGCTGACGGCGTGCCCGTCCTGCATCGAACGGAAAGAGGGTCCGTGCGCACCATCCCCGCACTCCTGGTCACCATCGGTCTCGCGGTGTCCCTCACCGCCTGCGCCTCGAACGGTGCCGGCACCACGCCCGCGAGCTGTGCCGCTCCCGGTGCCGCTTCCGAAGCGGTGACCGCCACCGGCAAGTTCGGCTCGGAGCCGAAGGTCACCGTGCCGAAGGGCCTCACCACCAAGGGCACCCAGGTGTCCGTGCTGAAGCAGGGCACCGGTCGCACCATCGACGACGGCACCCCCGTCCTGGTCGAGTACACCCTGGTCGACGGTTCCACCGGCCAGGTCGCCCAGACGAGCGGCTACTCGGGCCAGACCGCGCCGATCACCGCGGGCGCGAGCAACTACGGGGCCCTCGGCGACTCGCTGCAGTGCGCCCACGTCGGCGACCGCCTGGCGGTGGCCCTGCCGAAGAGCGCCCTGAGCAGCACCGGCGGCGCCGCTGGTACCGACTCGTCCAAGAAGACCGAGGACGCCGTGATCGCCGTCATCGACGTCAAGCGGGCGTTCGACGCCCGAGCCACCGGCACCCCGCAGCTCGCCGGCGACAAGATGCCCGCCGTGGTGCTCGCACCGTCCGGTGCCCCCGGCATCACGATCCCGTCGTGGAGCGCCCCGAAGTCGAACGAGACGCACCTGCTCCGCAAGGGCGACGGCCGCGAGCTCACCGCGAAGGACACCGCGGTCATCAAGTACACCGCCGTCACCTGGGGTGCCGACCCGTCCGTCGTCGGCTCCAGCTGGACCGACGGTTCCGGCGCACAGGCGGTCCCGCTCACCAAGGGCCAGGTCGACGAGGGCGTCCGGAACGCGATCGTCGGGCACCGCGTCGGTGACCAGGTCCTGGCGATCGTCAACCAGCAGGGGACCGCGAACGCCTACGTGATCGATGTCCTCGGAGCGATCTCGAACTGACCTCCTCCGACCGTCCACGGACCGCGGCGCGGGTGCACTCCGGTGCACCCGCGCTGCCGTAGGATCGGCTCGTGCCAGCGACCCGTGTGCCCCGTGTGCCCGCCGAGGAGCGGCTGTTCAGCCTCGTGCTCGCGCTGCTCTCGACGGAGTCCGGGCTGACCAAGGCCGAGATCCTGGCCAACGTGCAGGGGTACCGGCAGCGGTTCTCGACCGGTGGCGACAACGCCTCGCTCGAGCGTCAGTTCGAACGCGACAAGGACGACGTCCGCGAGCTCGGCATCCCGCTCGAGACCATCGAGACGCCCGGTGCCGCGGGCAACAACCAGACGCTCCGCTACCGGATCCCGAAGGGCGAGTACGACCTGCCCGTCGACGTCCGGTTCACCCCGGACGAATCCGCGCTGCTGTCCCTGGCCGCGATGGCGTGGCGCGAAGGCGCACTGTCCGCCGACTCCCGCCGCGGCCTGCTGAAGGTGCGCTCGGCGGGTGCCGAGGACGACGACGGCGCCCTGCAGCTCGGGGTCGACGCCTACGCCCCGCGGCTCCGCGCCCGGGACGCCTCGTTCGAACCGCTCCGCTCCGCCCTCGACCGCGGCGCAGCCGTCCGCTTCGACTACATCACGCCCGGGCAGCACGACGCCCGCCGGCGTGAGGTCGCCCCGCTCGCCCTCGTGCAGCACGGCGGTCGGTGGATGCTCGCCGCCCACGAGTTCGCGACCGACTCCGACAAGAACTACCTGCTGTCCCGGATCGTCGGACCCGTCACCCAGTACGCGGTCGGACAGCACACCGCGCCCGTCGGCGCGGGGGAGCGCACCCTCGCCGAACTCGAGCGGATCTGGGCCGAGCGCACCGCACGCATCGCCGTGGCACCCGGGTCCGACGCCGAACGCCGACTCACCCGTCGCCGCGACACCGACACCGACGCCGACGGCGGGCTCGTGCTGCACCACGTCGACCCGCAGATCCTGGCCGAGGAGCTCGCAGCATTCGGTCCCGAGGTCCGGGTGCTCGAGCCGGCCGACCTGCGGGCACGGGTCGAAGAGCGCCTCCGAGCGCTCGTGCGCGACCACACCGACGACGACCGTGCCGCAGCCCCCGGAGAGGACCCCGTTCGTGGCTGACACCCAACCCCTGCAGGCGCAGGACAAGCTCGCCTTCCTGCTCGCCCTGGTGCCGTACCTGATCGACCGCGAGCGCGTCTCGGTGGCCGAGGCCGCTCGGCACTTCGGGGTGCCAGAGGCCCGCATCCGGCGCGCCGTCGAACTCATCGCGGTGTCGGGGGTCCCGGGCGAGACGATGCAGTACCAGCACGGTGACCTGTTCGACATCGCGTGGGACGACTTCGACCAGAACGACATGATCGTCCTGACCAACCTGGTGGCGATCGACGACTCGCCCCGACTGTCCGCTCGCGAGGCCTCGGCACTCATCGCCGGCTTGCAGTACCTGTCCGCGCTGCCCGAGGCCGCCGACCGTGACGCCATCCGCGCGCTCATGGCCAAGCTGTCCCGCGGTGCCGGGGGAGCGGCGTCGACCGTCGCCGTCGGGCAGGACCTGCACGACGTCGCCCTCGCCACCATCCGCCGGGCCATGTCGGACGGCCGCGGTCTGGTCTTCGAGTACGCCGGACCGCGCACGCAGGGCAGCACCCGACGGGTCGACCCGCTCCGCGTCGAGTCGATCGACACCGACTGGTACCTGCGCGCGTGGGACCTGGATCGACAGGCGCTCCGGACGTTCCGGCTCGACCGGATGTCCGAGGCCCGGGTCGACGACCGTCCCGCCGAGAAGACGATCGACCAGGTCGTCATCCCGGACACGCTGTTCCAGCAGGCCGCCGACGACGTCATCGTCACCGTGGAACTCGACTCCACGTCGCTGCCGTTGGTCGCCGACTTCCTGGCCGACACCGCCGACGCGCCCGACACCGACGGGCGTGTGCGCATCCGGCTCGCGGCGTCGCACGGGTTCGACGGGGTGGTCCGGCTCGTCGCGGGGTTGCCCGGCCGCGCGGTGGTGCTCGACCCGCCCGCTGCCCGTGACGCCGTGCGCGACTTCGCCGCCGCGGCCCTCGCCGCCGGCTGACGTCCGCCCCGGGGTCTCCGTCGGTCGCTCCTCGCCCGTTCTCGCCAGGTGTGCCCGTTCCCGCTCGGTGGGCCGCGGGTGCCTGGTCGTTCCGGGCGTACCTGGTGCGTTGTTCCGACCAGGTGCGCCCGATCTCGCCAGGTACGCCCTGTCGCGCTCGCCCGCGCTCCCGCGCGCCCGCCTCACCCGCTCGACCCGCCCACGCCGACCCCCGGCGGACTGTCGGTCCCGACCCCGTAAGATCGACCACATGGCTTCGACGACCGCGCGCGGGCGAGCGAAGCGGCAGGGGCGCCAGAAGACCGACGCTGAAGGCCGCATGTCGCTCGGGCAGCACCTCATCGAGCTGCGCAACCGCCTCTTCCGCGCAGTGGTGGCGATCGTCATCGGCGCGGTCGGTGGATGGTTCCTCACCCCGTGGGTGCTCGACTCGCTGCGGGCACCGGTGACCGAGCTCGCCAAGGTCGGCGGGCACACCGCCGAGCTGAACTTCCCGATGATCACCGGGGCGTTCGACCTCAAGCTGCAGATCGCGATCACCATCGGTGTCGTCATCGCGAGCCCCGTCTGGCTGTACCAGATCTGGGCGTTCATCGTGCCGGCGCTGATCCGGCGTGAGCGGCAGTACGTGTGGGGCTTCCTCGGCACCGCCATCCCGCTGTTCTTCGCCGGGTGCTACTTCGGGTGGTACATCCTGCCGCACGTGGTCGGCATCCTCGGCAGCTTCGTGTCCAGCCAGGACACCTCGATCGTCGACGCCAAGGCGTACTACGACTTCGTCATCAAGCTCATCGTCGCGGTGGGCATCGCCTTCGTCCTGCCGGTGTTCATCGTCCTGCTGAACTTCGTCGGCGTGCTGTCCGCCGCCGCGATCATCAAGAGCTGGCGTGTGGCGATCCTCTGCATCCTGGTGTTCTGCGCGATCGTGACCCCGAGCGCCGACGTCATCTCGATGTTCCTGCTCGCCGTCCCGATGGTGGTGCTCTACATCGCAGCGTGCTTCGTCGCCTGGATCCACGACCGCCGCGTGGCCAAGCGGCAGGCGAAGCTCGACGAGGAGTACGGCCTGTGAGCGGCACGAGCGCAGCCGAGCGCTTCGCCGCGGCCAAGGTGCGCAACCGGTCGCGCAACCTCGAGCTCTTCCGGACCGACCTGCGGTTCGACCTCGACCCGTTCCAGTTCGCGGCCTGTGACGCGCTCGACCAGGGCCGTAGCGTGTTGGTCGCCGCCCCGACCGGTGCGGGCAAGACGATCATCGCCGAGTTCGCCATCTGGCTCGCCATGCGGCAGCCGACGGCGAAGGTGTTCTACACGACCCCGATGAAGGCGCTCAGCAACCAGAAGTACGCCGAGCTCGTCGACGTCTACGGCGAGTCCGAGGTCGGCCTGCTCACCGGCGACACCAACGTCAACCCCCGCGCCCGCGTCGTCGTGATGACGACCGAGGTGCTGCGGAACATGATCTACGCCGATTCGGACCTGCTCGACGACCTCGCCTGGGTGGTCCTCGACGAGGTGCACTACCTGGCCGACCGGTTCCGCGGTGCCGTGTGGGAAGAAGTGATCCTGCACCTGCCGACCGAGGTCCGCCTGGTCTCGCTCAGTGCCACGGTGTCCAACGCCGAGGAGTTCGGCGACTGGCTGCAGACCGTCCGTGGCGACACCGACGTCATCGTCTCCGAAGACCGCCCGGTCCCGCTCGAGCAGCACGTCCTGGTCGGCTCGAAGATGGTCGACCTGTTCGACTCGAGTGGCGCGGCGGCGACGAACCGTGTCAACCCCGAACTGCTCCGCATGGTCGGCGGCGGCGCACGGAGCGAGCGGAACGGCGGCGGACACCGCGGTCGTCGTGGTCGCGGGGGCTACCCCGAGCGCCGTGGGCCGCGCACCGAGAAGGTGCACCGCGAGCAGATCGCGCACATGCTCGACGAGCGGATGCTGCTGCCCGCGATCTTCTTCGTGTTCAGCCGCAACGGCTGCGACCAGGGCGTCCGGAACGTCCTGCGGTCAGGGCTGTCGCTGACGACGGTGCCGGAGCGCAACGAGATCCGCGAGACCGCGGAGTACCACTGCCGCACCCTGCCGGACGAGGACCTCGCAGTGCTCGGCTACTGGGAGTTCTTGGAAGGCCTCGAGCGCGGGGTCGCGGCGCACCACGCCGGCATGCTCCCCGCGTTCAAGGAGGTCGTGGAGAACCTCTTCCAGCGCAAGCTGCTGAAGGTCGTCTTCGCCACCGAGACCCTGGCGCTCGGCGTGAACATGCCGGCGCGCACCGTCGTGCTCGAGAAGCTCGAGAAGTTCAACGGCGAAGCGCGTGTGCCGATCACCCCGGGGGAATACACCCAGCTCACCGGTCGTGCCGGTCGTCGCGGGATCGACGTCGAGGGGCACTCGGTCATCCAGTGGACCGACGGACTCGACCCGCAGGCCGTGGCGTCGCTGGCCAGCCGTCGCACGTACCCGCTCAACTCGTCGTTCAAGCCGACCTACAACATGGCGGTCAACCTGATCGACCAGTTCGGCCGGCAGCGCACGCGCGAGGTCCTCGAGACGTCGTTCGCCCAGTTCCAGGCCGACCGGTCGGTGGTCGACCTCGCCCGCAAGGTCCGCTCGCAGCAGGAGTCGCTCGACGGCTACCAGCAGGCGATGCAGTGCCACCTCGGCGACTTCACCGAGTACTCGGCGCTCCGCCGAGAACTCTCCGACCTCGAGCGCACGAACGTCCCCGGGGGTCGAGAGGCATCGCACGGCGCCCGCCAGGAACGCCAGGCCGCGATCACCGCGGTCCGCCGTCAGCTGCAGCGCCACCCCTGTCACACCTGCCCGGAACGCGAGGCCCACGCCCGCTGGTCCGAGCGCTGGTGGAAGCTCAAGCGCGCCAACGACAAGCTCGTCCAGCAGATCCGGTCCCGCACGGGCGCCGTCGCGACGACGTTCGACCGGGTCACCGAGGTCCTGCTCGAGCTCGGCTACCTGGTGGACGGCGGCAACGGTGAAGCCACCGTGGCAGCCGGTGGCCGTCGTCTGCAGCGGATCTACGGCGACCGCGACCTGCTCGTGGCCGAGTGCCTCGAGGCGGGTGTCTGGAAGGACCTCACCCCGGCGCAGCTCGCCGCCATGGCCGCGACGATCATCTACCAGCCCCGTCGCGAGGACGCGCCCGGCACCGAGCACGCGCTGCCCCGTGGTGCGTTCCGCCCGGCGCTCGACGAGACCCTGACGATCTGGTCACGCCTCGACGACATCGAGCGTGCGGCACGTCTGGCCGGCTCGCAGCCGCCCACCCCGGCGATGGCGGTCGGCATGTTCCGCTGGGCCTCGGGCTCGGCGCTCGACGACGTCCTCCGGACCCTCGACCTGCCCGCCGGCGACTTCGTGCGCTGGTCGAAGCAGGTCATCGACCTGCTCGACCAGATCCGGAACGCCGGCGACGACGACCTGGCCCAGACCGCGAGACGTGCGACGGACGCGGTCCGCCGCGGCATCGTCGCCTACGCAGCGGTCTGACAGGAGGCACGGTGCGGGTTCCGGAGACGACTGTGCGCGGGCTGCCCACGCGCGTCGGCCGCGGGGCGGCCGCGATCGGCCCGTTCGCCGCGTTGCCGCTGGGCACCGCGCTACCACTGGCCGTCATCGGCGGGATCCTGTTCGCCCTCGCGTTCCCGTCGCCCGGGTGGTGGTTCCTGGCCTACCCGGCGCTCGTCTGCATGCTGCTCGCGGTGATGGGGCAGCGTGCACGGCGCGCGGCGTGGATCGGCTACCTCGCCGGTGCGGCGTTCTGGATCCCCGCGATCTCGTGGGCCGGCCGCTACCTGGGCCCGGTCCCGTGGTTCGCGCTGGCGCTGTTGGAGGCCGCGTTCTTCGCCCTCGGCAGCGTGGCCATCGCCCTGGCGTACCGCTGGGTCGCGCGCGTGGTGCCGTCGACCGCCGGACGCGTGTGGGGCCTCCCGGCCGTCGTCGCTGCACTCTGGACCGGACGCGAGTGGTTCTCGGGGAGCTGGCCGTACGGCGGGTTCGCCTGGGGGCGGGTCGGGCTGTCGCAGTCGCAGGGGCCGTTCGCGCACCTGGCCGCGTACGTCGGCGTCCTCGGACTCACCTTCGTCGTCGTGTACTGCGTCGCGGTCGTCGTGTCGCTCGCGCTCGTGGCGCCCCGCGCGCCGGGCGTCACCCTCCGCCTGCCCGTGCGGGTGGCGACGGCGGGCCTGCTCGTCGCGGCGGTCCTTGCCGTGCCGGCGTGGCCGACGGCGACGAGCGGCACCATCCGGGTCGAGGCGGTGCAGGGCAACGGTCCCGCGGGCTACTTCGACCGCGCGGAGCCCGGTGACGTCCTGGCGGCGCAGGTCGCGGCGACGGACGTGGACGCGAAGGGTGTGGACCTGGTCGTCTGGCCCGAGGCAGGTGCGGAGTACGACCCGCGCCAGCAGCCCGTCATCGCCTCGGCGCTCGACTCCGTGGTCGACTCGCTCCACGCTCCGATCGTGGCGGGCGCCATCACGCAGACGCCGTCGGGGGTCCTGCACAACACGTCGTTCGTGTGGACCGCGGACGGTTGGCAGTCCTCGTACGACAAGAAGCGCCCGGTGCCGTTCGGTGAGTACGTGCCCGATCGCTGGTTCTTCTCGAAGCTCGCGCCGTCGCTCATCGGTCTGCTGCAGCGCGACTACACGCCGGGGACGAAGCCGAACGTGCTGTCCGTGGCGGGGGTCCGTGCCGGCATCTCGATCTGCTTCGACATCGTCGACGACTCTCTGACCGCCGACATGGTGCGCGGGGGAGCGCAGGTGATCCTCGCGCAGACGAACAACGCCGACTTCTCGGGCACCGACGAGAACCTGCAGCAGCTCGAGATCGCGCGGATGCGGGCCATCGAGACCGGACGCTCGCTCGTGAACATCTCGACCGTCGGAGCGTCGCAGGTCATCGACCCGAGCGGCCGCACGATCGACCGGGTTCCTGAGTACACCGCGACCTCGATGGTGACCGACGTGCCGCTCGGGACGTCCACCACCCCGGCATCGATCCTGTCCGGGTGGATCACACTCCTGCTCGCCCTCGGCGGGCTGCTCGTCCTCCTGGCCTGCGCCCCCTGGGGTCGTCGCGCCCGCTCCTGATCCGACCCGCCGCGCCCAGCCACTGGGAACGGACTGTGAATGCGCCGGTACGGGATTGATGGGGCGTGGGACAGTGTTGTGGAGGGCAGACGAGCGAGAGGAGCACACACATGGCTGATCGGAGTCTCCGCGGCATGCGGCTCGGGAGTCAGAGTCTCCAGAGCGAAGAGGGCGTCGAGCTCTCGGATCGCAAGCGCGCGGTCTACCAGACGGATTCGGGTGAGACGTTCGACATCGTCTTCTCGGCTGATGCGGACGTCCCCCAGACCTGGTCGGAGCCCCGCTCCGGCCGCGAGGGCCGACTGCTCGGCGACGACGGGATCCCCGTCGAGGTCGCCGAAGAGGACGTGAAGGCACCCCGCACCCACTGGGACATGCTGCTCGAGCGCCGCTCGCGCGAGGAACTCGAGGAGCTCCTCGAAGAGCGCCTGCAGGTCCTCCGCGCACGACGCGGCGCCTGACACCCCACGCACGAACGACGACGCCCGCCCCGGTTCCCCGGGGCGGGCGTCGTCGTTCGTGCGTGCCGGCGTGTCAGCGCCGACCGGAGCCGTCGCTCGTCCGGTGACCGGAAGCGTCGTCGCCCGGCGTCGTCGGAGTGTCCTCGACCTGCTCGGCGGTCGCGTCATCGGCGGCCGCGATGTGGGCGTCGACGCTGCGGTTCGACTCGGCCAGACGCGCGTCGAGCTCGGACTCGGGGACGATGTCGGCGGCGGTGGCGTCCGCGCGCGGCATCGTCGTGTCGGCGGATCCGCCCGCGGCGGTGTTCGCCAGGCTCTCGTTCGCGAGCTTCGAGATACGGGACAGGAAGTCCGCGCCACCGGCAGCACCTGCAGCACCGGCGACCGGTCCGGCGCCGCCACCACCGCGGCTGGCGCTGAAGCCCTTGGCGATGCCGGACAGGGCCTCGGTGAACTCGCTCGGGATCATCCAGAGCTTGTTCGACGTGCCCTCCGCGATCTTCGGCAGGGTCTGCAGGTACTGGTAGGACAGCAGCTTCTCGTCGGGGTCACCGGTGTGGATCGCCTCGAACACGGTCGCGATGGCCTGGGCTTCACCTTCGGCACGCAGGACCTGCGCCTTGGCGTCACCCTCGGCCGCCAGGATCGCGGCCTGCCGCTGGCCCTCGGCCTCGAGGATCTGGGACTGCTTGGTGCCCTCGGCCTGCAGGATCGCGGCACGACGGCTGCGCTCGGCACGGAGCTGCTGTTCCATGGCGTCCTGGATGGACACGGGCGGCTCGATCGCCTTGAGCTCGACTCGGCCGACCCGGATGCCCCACTTGCCGGTCGCTTCGTCGAGGACGACGCGCAGCTGGCCGTTGATGTTGTCGCGGCTGGTCAGGGCCTCTTCGAGGTTCAGGCCACCGACCACGTTGCGGAGCGTCGTGGTGGTGAGCTGCTCGACGGCGCCGAGGTAGTTCGCGATCTCGTAGGTCGCCGCACGGGCGTCGGTCACCTGGAAGTAGACGACCGTGTCGATCGAGACCACCAGGTTGTCCTCGGTGATCACGGGCTGCGGCGGGAACGAGACGACCTGCTCGCGCATGTCGAGCAGCGGCCGCAGACGGTCGATGAACGGCACCAGGAGGTTCAAGCCCGGGTTGAGGGTCTTGTGGTACTTGCCGAGACGTTCGACGACGCCCGCGGTGGCCTGGGGGACGATGCGGATCGCCTTCGCCAGGACGACGATCACGAAGATGACGACGACGAGGATGAGGACGAGCAGTGCGATCGTCCCCGGGGAGATGCTGGTCACGAGGTGGCCCTTTCTGCGAGGCGCACGACCGCGGTCGACCCCTCGATCGACTCGACGACCACAGGGGTCCCGAGTGGCGGTGTGCGGTCGACGGAGTCCGCGGCGAACCGCGCGCTCCAGGTCTCGCCGTTGGCCAGGCGGACCTGGCCAGGGCTGGAAGCGGTGAAGGCGACCGCGACCGTGCCGGCGAGCCCGATGAGGCCCTCGACGTTGGTGCGGTGCGGGTCGGCGCCACGGCCGAGCGCGACGAGCAGTCGCGGTCGGACGAGCGACAGCAGCACGAGGGCGGCCACCGCGGCGACGATGGCGGACAACCACCACGGTGCGCCCAGGAGCGCGGCGACCAACCCGCCGGCGGCGCCCGCCGCGAGCATGATGAAGATGAAGTCGAGAGTGAAGATCTCGACCACGCCCAGGAGCAACACCAGGCCGATCCAGACGATGCTCTGGATCCAATCGATTCCGTTCACGCGATCTCCCTCCCTCGGTCGCGCGCGGCGGCTCGCTGCGTCGCGACAGCCGGTACAACTCCGTTCAACATATCAAGGACGTCCGACGACCGTGCAGGCGATTGGTAGGCTCGGTGCGCCCGACCGGCCGGAACCAGACCTGGAGAACACGACTGTGAGCAACCCCCTCGCCCCCGGATCCCTCACCGACAAGCGCGCCGTCGTCACCGGTTCGTCCCGTGGCATCGGCGCCGACACCGTCGGGTACCTGGCCGAGGCCGGCGCGAAGGTCGTCGTGAACTACCGCAACAAGGCCAGGCGGGCCGAGCAGATCGCCGAGAAGATCGTCGAGTCCGGTGGCTCCGCCCTGGCCGTCGGCGCCGACCTCACCGAGCACGACTCCGTGCAGGCCCTGGTCGACACGGTCGTGCAGGAGTGGGGCGGCATCGACCTGCTCGTGCTCAACGCTTCGGGCGGCATGGAGTCCGGTGTCGGCGAGGACTACGCGCTCCGTCTGAACCGCGACGCCCAGGTCGACATGCTGCAGACCGCCGTGCCGCACATGCCTGCCGGGTCGCGCGTGGTCTTCGTCACGAGCCACCAGGCACACTTCGTCGAGACCGCCGAGACGATGGACGAGTACGTCCCGGTCGCCAAGAGCAAGCGTGCCGGGGAACTCGCCCTCCGTGCGCTCATCCCGCAGCTCGAGGCCGCGGGCATCGAGTTCGTCGTCGTCTCCGGCGACATGATCGAGGGCACGATCACCGCGACGCTCCTGAACCGCCTGAACCCCGGCGCGATCGAGGGCCGTCGGCAAGAGGTCGGCAAGCTCTACAGCGTGTCCGAGTTCGCGGCCGAGATCGCCCTGGCCGCCGTCGAGCCGATCCCCGCCGACCACACCAAGCTGGTCGGCGACGTCAGCGGGTTCGTCGGCTAACGTCGGGCGGGTGACCGCCAAGCCCGGCCTGCGCCGCACCTCCCGCATCCTGCTGCTCGACCCCCGTGGTCGCGTGTTCCTGATGGACACGAAGTCGCCCTCGTCCGACGGCGCCCACCGCTGGATCACGCCGGGTGGTGGCGTCGACCCGGGGGAGTCCCACCGCGACGCCGCGATCCGCGAGCTGCGCGAGGAGACCGGGATCGTCATCGACGAACCCGGCGAACCGGTCTGGTCGTGGGACTTCACCGTCGAGTGGGACCTCGCTGACCACGACCGTGGGCACGCCGAGTTCTACGTCGTCCGCACGCCGGGCTTCGAGTTGTCCGACGCCGAGTGGACCGACGACGAACGCGTCGACATCCTCGCCTCGCGCTGGTGGACGGCGGAGGAGCTCGAAGCGACCGACGAGGCGTTCGAACCCGCAGAGCTGCCGGACCTGGTGCGCCGTCACGGCGCCTGAGCACCCCACCACGGCCTGACGGCCGACCCACCAGCGGACGGGAGGCCCGTGGCGGCCCCGCCACGGGCCTCCCGTCGGTACGCTGACCCGCATGGACACCGATCCGGTCGACGACGACCCCGCCGGTGCCGTCGTGCACCCTGCCGACCGGCACGACCGGATCCGCGTGCGCGGAGCGCGCGCCAACAACCTGCGCGACGTCGACGTGGACCTGCCGAAGCGCCGGCTCACGGTGTTCACCGGGGTCTCCGGCTCGGGCAAGAGCTCGCTCGTGTTCGGCACCGTCGCCGCCGAGTCGCAGCGGATGATCAACGAGACCTACAGCGCGTTCGTGCAGGGGTTCATGCCCTCGCTCGCGCGTCCCGACGTCGACCTGCTCGACGGCCTGACCACCGCGATCGTCGTCGACCAGGAGCGCATCGGCGCCGACCCGCGCTCCACCGTCGGCACCGCGACGGACGCGAACGCGATGCTGCGCGTGCTGTTCAGCCGACTCGGTCAGCCGCACGTCGGCGGACCGAACGCGTTCTCGTTCAACCTCGCCACCGTGACGGCCGGGGGAGCGATCACGGTGCAGAAGGGTGCGGACGCGAAGGCCCAGAAGGTCTCGTTCACGCGGCTCGGCGGCATGTGCGCGGACTGCGAGGGTCGGGGCCTGGTGAACGACATCGACCTGACGCAGCTGTTCGACGAGACGAAGTCGCTCGGGGACGGCGCGCTCACGATCCCCGGGTACGGGACCGACGGGTGGAACGTGCGGCTGTACGCCGAGTCGGGCTACTTCGACCGGGACACCCCGATCCGCGACTTCACCGAGCAGGAGCGGCAGGACTTCCTGTACCGCGAGCCGACGAAGCAGAAGATCGCCGGCATCAACATGACCTACGAGGGGCTCGTGCACCGGGTCCGCAGATCGTTCCTGCAGAAGGACCGCGAGGCGATGCAGCCGCACATCCGGGCCTTCGTCGACCGCGCCGTGACCTTCACGACGTGTCCGGCCTGCGACGGGACCCGGTTGAACGACACCGCCCGCTCGTCGAAGATCGCGGGCCGCAGCATCGCCGACGTCTGCGCGATGCAGATCACCGACGCCGTCGCCTGGCTGCGGGGCCTGGACGACCCGGGGGTCGGGCCGTTGCTCGAGGGACTCCGTGACCTGCTCGAGTCCTTCGTCGAGATCGGACTCGGCTACCTGTCGCTCGACCGCCCGACCGGCACGTTGTCCGGGGGAGAGGGGCAGCGCGTGAAGATGGTGAGGCACCTCGGCTCCTCGCTCAGCGACGTCACGTACGTGTTCGACGAGCCGAGCACGGGGCTGCACCCGCACGACATCGAGCGGATGAACGAGCTGCTCGTCCGGCTGCGCGACAAGGGCAACACCGTCCTGGTCGTCGAGCACAAGCCCGAGGTCATCGCGATCGCCGACCACGTCGTCGACCTCGGGCCCGGTGCCGGTTCCGGCGGTGGGACGCTCTGCTACCAGGGGTCCGTCGACGGGCTGCGTGCCAGCGGGACCGTGACCGGTCAGCACCTGGACGACCGCGTGACCGTGAAGTCCGAGGTCCGTCGTCCGGACGGGGCGATCGCGATCCGCGGCGCGTCGGCCCACAACCTGCACGACGTCGACGTGGACGTCCCCACCGGGGTGCTCACCGTCGTGACGGGGGTCGCCGGCTCGGGCAAGAGCACGCTCATCCACGGGTCGCTGGCCCGGCGCAACGACGTGGTCGCCATCGACCAGAGCGGCATCCGGGGCTCACGGCGGAGCAACCCGGCGACGTACACCGGCCTGCTCGAGCCGATCCGGAAGGCCTTCGCGAAGGCCAACGGCGTCAAGCCCGCACTGTTCAGCGCCAACTCGGAGGGCGCCTGCCCGGCGTGCAACGGTGCCGGTGTCGTGTACACCGACCTCGGCATGATGGCGGGCGTCGCGAGCCCCTGCGTCGAGTGCGACGGCAAGCGGTTCGACCAGTCCGTGCTCGGGTACAACCTGGGCGGGAAGGACATCGGCGAGGTGCTCGGCATGTCCGTTGCCGACGCGTTGGCGTTCTTCGCGGCGGGGGAGTCCGCACTGCCGGCCGCCCACACGATCCTCGCCCGGCTCGCCGACGTGGGGCTCGGCTACCTGACGATCGGCCAGCCGCTCACCACGTTGTCCGGGGGAGAGCGGCAGCGGCTCAAGCTCGCGACGCACCTCGGTGACCGGGGCGGCGTGGTGGTGCTCGACGAGCCGACCGCGGGCCTGCACCTGGCCGACGTCGAGCAGTTGCTCGGCCTGCTCGACCGGCTCGTCGACGCCGGGCGGACGGTCGTCGTGATCGAGCACCACCAGGCCGTGATGGCGCACGCCGACTGGATCATCGACCTCGGGCCGGGCGCCGGGCACGACGGTGGACGGATCGTGTTCGAGGGGACGCCCGCTGAACTCGTGGCGGCGCGGTCGACCCTGACCGGCCAGCACTTGGCTGTGTACGTCGGAGCCTGAGCCGGGGGACAGGCTCGGACGGCGAATCTGGGCGCCAGCCGTGTGCGAGGACTACTGTTCTGACCGACGCTCACGATCGGCTACCCGGCCTGGATCGGCGTCCTGACCAGAAGGAGCTCCACCATGACCAACCCCGGCAACGCACCCGCGACCAACAGCGGCAACGGAATCGCCGTCGGTTCGCTCGTCCTCGGCATCGTCGGCGTCGTCTTCTCGTTCCTCTTCGTGTGGGTCGGACTCATCGCCAGCATCATCGGCCTGGTCCTGGGCTTCGTCGCCCGTCGTCGCAACGCCGGTACCCGAGGCATGGTGCTCGCCGGCATCATCCTGAGTGTCATCGGCCTCGTGCTCTCGATCATCTTCATCATCGTCGCTCTGACGATCGTCGTTCCCGCGATGAACAACTGAGGCTGATCGCCGCATGACAGCGGGCGCGTGGCGGAGTCGCCACGCGCCCGCTGTCGATCTCCGGCGCCGCGTACGTGTCCAGGAACCCGGGCGTACCGTCCGGCGCATGAGCTACAGCCAGCCTGACCCAGCCGAAGAGACCACCCAGAGCGAGTCGCCGGAGCAGCCCGACACCGACCAGGGGAACCTGGAGGAACAGGGCGGCGAGCCGGCGGCGCTCGAGATCGACGCCGACGACGTCCCGACGAAGCCCGCCGACTGACGCCGTCGTCATCCAGTGAGCAGAAGAGGTCGAGTCCGGAGAACGGACCCGACCTTTTCTGCTCACTCAGCGCCGATCGGGTGTCCATGTGCGCGCCGATAATGCATATTATGTCAACTCAGGTGGACCGGACTCCGGAACGCCCCGCCTCCACCGGTCACAGTTCCCGACAGACGGATGCGGCAAGGACCAGCATGTTGACCTTCGCATCCGGGTCGTCACCGGCGTAGCTGACGTACACGGTCGGCGAGGTCCGGCCTCCTGAGAACCGCACCTGGGTCCACGTGCTCCGGCCCCGGTCGTCGCCACGGCGGCTGATGTCGTACCGCGTCCAAACCCGCTCGGCGTTGTCGAGCACTGTCCGTGGCGTCACTGCAGACGTGCTCGACAGGTTCACTTCCCGGCGGATCCCAGCATCACCGGTGGTGAAGCCGAGGACGTCGGTGTTCGAGCAGACGGAGTCGCCGGTCAGTTCCCCGAACGGCGCAGGCCGGGACTCCCCCTCGTCGTAGTAGTCCTTCCACTGCGACAAGCCACCGTTCGCCTCCATGAACGCGTTCACGACAGCGACGGTCCGTTCGTCCTGCTGGGTGGCGACGGCATCGGACGCGATGTACGGCCGGTGGCCTTGGCAGGCGGCAACGATGAGCACGAACACCGTCATGAAGACCGTACCGATCACCAGGTTCTTCACGGTCCGTCGACGACGAGCGGCGCGTCCCTCGAGCGTGTCGTCTTCCATGACGCCCCTTCCCCCGCGGTTCAGCATGCCAGACAGGACGCGGGGCCGGCGCACCGTCAGAACGTCGCGACGGTCATCCCCGGAGAAGTGGCTGGCCGGTCCATCGCGACGAGCGCCTCGGGCAGGTCGTCGAAGCCGATGGTGCGGCCGATCGTCTCCTCCGGCCGGAGTCGCCCACTGACGACGGCGTCGAGCATCGCGCCGTACTCCCCGACCGCTGCACCGTGACTGCCGAGCAGTTCGAGCTCGTCGGCGATGACCCGTCCCATCGGGATCGCCGGCGCTGCTTCGTCGTCGAGCAGCAGCCCGACCTGCACGTGTCGGCCGCGCGGACGCAGGGATGCAACCGCCGCGACCGAGGTGGCACGGCTGCCGTAGGCGTCGATCGACAGGTGCGCTCCCCCGGCGGTGCGGGAGCGAACCGTGGTCACCGCATCGGCGTCCATCAGCACCGTGTCGGCACCCAGTGCTGCGGCCCGTTCGAGCGCCGCCGCGGAGACGTCCACAGCGAGCACGTGCGCACCGGCGGCCACGGCGACCATGATCGCCGACAGCCCGACTCCCCCGGAGCCGTAGACCACGACCCACTCCCCTGCGCTCACCCGCCCGCGGGCGTGCAGGGCGTGGAACGCGGTGCCGAAGCGGCAACCCAGTGCCGCTGCCACCGTGAACTCCACGGCGTCGGGCAGGGCGACGAGGTTCAGATCGGCGTGCGGGACCACCAGCGACTCCGCGTAGGACCCCTGCAGGTCGAAGCCGGGCTGCTGCTGGGCGGTGCACACCTGGGTCGCGCCGTCGAGGCACTCGGCGCAGGTGCCGCAGGCGAACACGAACGGGGCCGTGACCCGGTCGCCGACGGCGAAGCGCTGCACGTCGGTGCCGATCGACGCGACGACGCCGGCGAACTCGTGGCCGGGCACGTGCGGCAGCCGGACCGAGTCGTCGTGGCCCTTCCACGCGTGCCAGTCACTTCGGCAGACACCGGTGGCAGCCACCCGCACGACGACACCGTGATCCGGGGCGACGGGCTCCGGCAGGTCGACGATCGAGGGGACGGAACCGAACTGGGCGTACTGGACGGCGCGCATGCCGCCATCCTGACAGACGGCGTCGAAGGACGACGGAGCCCCGACCCCGGAGGTCAGGACTCCGCCGCATCGCCGTGCTGCCGGTGACGGATCAGCGCTGTCGCCGCTGGTTCCGGTTCGTTCCGAGCATCGCGGCCCCGAGCGCCAGCAGCAGGAGTGCGACGCCGAGGACGAGCGGCGTCCCCGACGTGCCGGTGAAGGCGAGCCCCTGGACGCCCCCGCGCGCTCCGGGCGACGGCGCCACAGTCGGAACGGCCGTCGATCCGGACCCGCCCCCGGGCCCGGAGCCGGGGCCCGTGCCGGCGCCGGGAACCGTTCCGGGGTCTGGCCCGGGTTCCGGTTCGGGATCCGACGGCGAGTCACCGAGCAGCAGCCCGGCATCGACGGTGCGGTCGCGGGTGATCGATTCCTTCGCGCCTTCGTCGGAGCGTTCCCACGCGATCGAGACCGCGGGCGTCTCGCCGTCCTGGCCGGCGTCCGAGTCGATGGTGCCGTCGGTGCCGACGTGCTCCTTCGTGAACCGACGGCCGTCCGGAGCCGTGAAGGCCACGACGTAGTCCCCCGGGCGGAGTCCGTCGAAGGAGTACTCCCCATCGGGTCCGGACCTGGTCGCGCGTGCGACGTCGGTTCCGCGGTCGTCGACGCCGGACAGTCGGATCGGCACGCCGTCGATGCCCGGTTCGTCGGAACCCTGGAGGCCGTCGTCGTTGCTGTCCGTCCACACCCGGTCCCCGATGCTGCCGGCGACCACCCGCACGGTGGCGCGGTTCGACAGCGCGGCGAGTTCGAGGTTCGAGGCTCGGAGCCCGAAGCGGTTCGTGTAGGTGTCACCGTCCCGCTCCCCGTGGGTCCGCAGCACGACGTGGTGTCGGACCGTCTGTCCAGGCGCGACACCGCCGGTCCGTTCGATCCGCACGGCGGTGACGTCCGCGAGTTCCGCGGATCCGCACGCGGGGTCGCCGAGGTCTGGCGCCGCGCACCAGAGCGTGCTGCCGCCCGGCTGGTTGGACGCTGCCGTCCCGTCGAGCGAGATCGAGGCCGGATCGCTGGTGGTGTAGCGCACGGTCTCACCGGCGCCGGGCGCGACGTCGACGCGGTCGGCCAGCGAGACGGTCCCGTGGAAGGCGGAGCCCTGGGGGTCGCCTCGGTGCGGCAGGACGTCGATGACGTCGAGCCCGCTGATGCTCCGGGCGTCGCGGTTCGTGTAGAGCAGGTCCCACTCGAGCTGGTCCCCCGTCGCGACGACCGGTTCGGTCGCCACCTTCTCCACGCCGACACCGACTGCGGCGACGACCTGCACCGCTCGTTGGGTGTCGCGGCGGAACGCTTCGGAGCGGTCCGTCGGCGAGGCGATGGTCGCGTAGTTCTGCACCGGTCCGGCAGGCGCGAGACTCGACACCTGCAGCTCGTAGGTGATCGGCGGGATCCTCGTGTTCGGCTGCAGGCCGTCGAGCGTCCACGTGAGGCGCTGGCGGAGGTTGCCGGCGTTGTCCGTGATCGTGTCGAGCTCGGCCGGCCTGGACGCACTCTCGGGGATGTAGTCGGTGTGCATCGGCAGCACGTCGCGGACCGTCACGGTGGTCGCTTGCCCACCGGAGTGGCCGTTGGTGAGTGTCGGGTAGAGGGCGTACTCGAGGGTGCTCCCGGACCCGACGAAGCTCGTCTTGTCCGGTGTGTCCTCCGCGGTCGTGCCCGGGTCGACGATCTTCTTCCTGATGCGTGCCAGGTTCTCCGTGATCACGACGCTGTCGGCCATCGCTCCGGCACCGTTCTCCGGCCGGGCCGTGTCGTGGGTCCAGACGTCGGTGTGTTCGCCGAGCAGGGCGTGTCCGAAGTCGTACGCGCGGGTCCCCGAGGGTGCGTCGGCCACTGCGACGTACGTGTGCAGCACCGCTCTCGCCCCACCGTCGACGTCGCCGAGCGCGCGCACGGCGCCGACCGCGGCGCGACCGCCCGGAACCTCGTCTGGGCTGGCGAACCACGGTCCGTCGTCATCGCCGCACGTGTGGTCCTGCCCGGCCGCGGGGTTCGTCATGTCGTAGGCCGCGTACTCGATGCGCGGCCTGCTCAACCCGCTGGTCCACGCCGTCGCGCCCGGGGTGCCCCCGCGGGTGAGGCGCTGGGTCCCGCGATCGAAGGTGTCGCAGAGGATCGTGCCGGTCCAGCGGCTGTACCCGTCGTTGAGGACGGTGACGTCGCTCCGCAGGACCTGCCCCTGCGTCACCCATGGATCGCCCGCGCGGGCGGAACCCTCGACGGTGGTGCCGGCGCTGTCGATCACGCGCCAGAGTCGCTTGCCGGCGGTGCCGGACCCGACACCCACCAGGTTGCGCGACGTGCTGTTGTCGGCGAGGGGCTCCTCGCTGCCGGGGTAGTTCTGTGCGCCACTCGCCGACGTGGTCTGCAGGGCCGAGTACCGGTTGGTCGACAGGACCGAGCCCGGCGGGTAGGGCAGCCAGAGGCTCAGGTAGCCCGAGACGAAGTACGCCCTGGTGCCACCCGTGACCGGGCCGCCGCTGAGCGACTGGGTGGGGATGCGGCCCGGGTCGGTGACGGTGTCCGTGATCGTCACGTCGACGTCCGCGCCGGGCGAGGACTGCGCGCAGACGATGGTCCCCGAGTCGACCACGCTGCGCGGCCCGCCACCCCGTCCGCCCGGCAGGCCGTCGAAGCGCCAGGCGTTCGTTGCGTTCACGCCGCAGGCAGGCGCGGTCCCGTTCCACAGCACGGCGGTCGACGGCAGGTCGCCGAGGATCTCGGACACGTCGTCGGTGAAGGTCATCGGGCCGGTGCTCGCTTCGAACCCGAGCAGGCCCTGTCCGGCGACGACGGGCTCCCAGTTGACCGCGATCGGGTAGACGAGACGCAGGCCTCGCTCGCCGTCGGGACCGATGACGTCAGGGGTGAGCGAGGACCCGACGACGTCCTTGCTCAGGTTGTAGCGCGCGGCTGCCGAGACCGTCACGGTCGGCGCGACTGCCGTCACGACGCCGTTGTCCGCGTTGTCCGCCGTGGCTTCGACCGTGACCTCGATCTCGTCGCCGTGCCGCATGGTGCCGGAGACGTCGAGCACGACGGGGACCTCGACGAGGTTGCCCTCGGTCAGGTCACCGACCGAGCAGGTGAGTCGCTGCCCGTCGATGCGCGATGCGGCCCCGGTGCACGGCTTCGGCAGCCCCGCCCAGGTCGTGCCGGCCGGAGCGGTCACGACGAACCGTTGGTTGACGCTGTCGCCGTCGTTCACGCTCATCTCGACGCTGTACGTGATCGCGTCGAGTGTCCGCACGATGCCGTTCGTTCCGCTCGAGTCGCCCCCGGGCCGGTCGTCCGGGGTGAACGGGCCGTTGCCGTCCTTGGCGACCTTCGCAGCGAGACCGACCGTCCCTGCCGGACGGACGGTCGACGTCGCAGGGTCCGTCGTGGCCGTGCCCACCGCTCCCCCGGCCGGGGTCGCGCCCGCGGGGGCGGCGGCGGTGAGCGGGAGCGTCAGCGACAACGCCGTGGCGACGACAGCTCGGATCGGGATGCGTGTTCGCATGGGACTCCTCGTGCGGGCGGGTGCAGGGTGCACCCACTGCCCAGGAGTGTAGGAATCCATCTGTAATGCTGCAATGAATATTTCGTATTCGTTTCGGGATCAGACTCGGGCGGCATCGAGGACCGGTCCACCGGATCCCGATCGGACGTCGCCCCGCGGTCGCGTCTCCGGTTGACTGGGACGATGACGGATCTGCGCTTCTCCACCGACCCCGCCGACCTCGACGTGGACCGCGTGCACCGCTGGTTGAGCGAGGAGTCGTACTGGGCGCGCGGGCGCGACCGGGCGACCCAGGACGCGATCATCGCCGGTTCCCGGAACTTCGGCGTCTACGACGCGGTTACCGGCGAGCAGCTCGGCTACGCGCGGGTGGTCACCGACGGTGTCACGTTCGGCTGGCTCTCGGACGTCTTCGTCGCCCCAGGGGCCCGGGGTCGGGGTGTCGGGGTCGCCCTGGTGCGCGGGGTGACCGAGGCGGTCGAGGCCCTCGGACTGAAGCGCTTCGCCCTGTTCACCGCGGACGCCCACGGCCTGTACGAGCGGTTCGGGTTCCGGCCGCTGCCCGATCCGGAGGGGTGGATGATGCGGCCCGGCCCGGGCTTCGGCGACGACGTGCACGACTGACGGAGCGCCGGCTTCAGTACTCGATGCGTCCCTCGCGGTTGTGGAACTCCCCCGTCGGCCCCTCGGTGCCGATCGTCGCGAGCGCGACCGTGGCGTCGGTGCCCTCGGTGATCGTCTGGTGCCCGCCGAACCCGTTGAACGCCGTCGCGGTGTAGCCCGGGTCGCTCGCGTTCACCCGGAACCCGGGCAGGTTCTTCGCGTACTGCACGGTCAACGCGATCACGGCCGCCTTCGACGCCGCGTACGGCACGGCCGGCACCCCGTACTCGTCGTGCCCGGGCGTGGTGAGCCAGCGTGGGAAGCCGACCCCCGACGCGACGTTCACGATGACGGGTGCTGCCGAGCGTCGCAGCAGGGGCAGCGCGGCCTGGGTCACCCGGACGATGCCGGTGACGTTGGTGTCGAGGACGGTCGCCATCGCGTCCGCGTCGAGGTCGTCGACCCCGAACGAGTCGCCGAGGATCCCGGCGTTGTTCACCAGCACGTCCAAGGACGGGATCGTGGCGATCGCCGCGTCGATGCTGGGCTGGTCGGTCACGTCCAGCTGCACGACGTGGGCGCCGAGCGCCCGGGCGTCGTCGCCGCTGGCCGGGTCGCGCATGCCGGCGTGGACGGTGTGGCCGGCTTCGATCAGTCGGCGTGCGGTCTCGAGTCCGAGGCTGCGGTTGGCCCCGGTGATCAGTGTCGTCGTCATGTGCCCAGCCTGCCCCAGCCGGCCCGGCTCCCCCAGGCACGGTGCGACGGTGGGACCGGCAGTACCAGGACGGACTGGAGGCGCGGGGCGATGATGGTGGACATGAGCGAGTTCGCGAACGTGTTGCGTTCCTGGCGTGACCGGGTGCGTCCCGAGGCGGTCGGCCTGCCGGCCGGCCCCGGCAGACGGACCCCGGGCCTCCGCCGCGAGGAACTCGCCGCCCTGGCGGGCGTGAGCGTGGACTACGTCGTCCGCCTCGAGCAAGGCCGGGCGACGAACCCGTCGCCGCAGCTGCTCGCGTCGCTCGCGACGGCGCTCCGGCTGTCGTCCGAGGAGCGGGACCACCTGTGCCGGGTGGCCGGCGTCGCCCCGCCGTCCCGTCAGGTGGTGCCGCGGCACGTCACGCCCGGCGTGCAGCGTCTGGTGGACCGACTCGGCGACGTGCCGCTCGCGGTGTTCACGGCGACGCACGACATCGTGCTCTGGAACGACCTGTGGGCCGCGGTGAACGGCGATCCGACGCGGTACGTCGGCCTCGACCGCAACCTGGTCTGGCGGCACTTCACCAAGGCGCGCGACGGGGTGGACTGGGACGAGGAGCACCAGGAGGAGTTCTCGAGCGACCTCGCCGCCGATCTGCGGCAGGCGTACGGGCGCTACCCCGGCGACCGTGACCTGGCTGCACTCGTCGACCGGCTGCTGCGGGAGTCGCCGGAGTTCGCCCGCCGGTGGGAGACCGGCCGGATCGCCGAGCACCGTGCGAGCCGCAAGGTCGTGCACACGCCGGTCGGTCCGGTGGAGATCGACTGCGACGTGCTGACCGTGCCGGGTGGCGACCTGCGCATCGTCGTCTACACGGTCGTACCGGGCTCCGAGTCGGCCGCGAAGCTCGACCTGCTCCGAGTCACCGGCCTGCAGGAGCTCACGCCGCGGTGAACACCAGCGACGCGTTCTGACCGCCGAACCCGAACGAGTTGTTCAACGCCGCACCGAGCGGAGCCGTCCGCGCGGTGCCGGAGACGACGTCGAGGTCCACCGCGGGGTCGAGCTGGTCGAGGTTCAGGGTCGGCGGCACGGTCCCGGTCTCGAGTGCCCGCAGGGTCAGGATCGCCTCGACCGCCCCGGCCGCGCCGAACATGTGCCCGATCGCGCTCTTCGGTGCGGTGACCAGCGCTCCGGTGCCCACCGCACGGCTGATCGCGGTCGCCTCGCCGACGTCGCCGACCGGGGTGCCGGTCGCGTGCGCGTTCACGTGGTCGATGTCGCCCCCGGTGAGTCCCGCCATCCGGATCGCGGACCGCATGGCCCGTTCCTGCTCGCTGCCGTCGGTGCGCGGCGCGGTGATGTGGTGCGCGTCCGAGGTGATCCCCCACCCGGCGAGCGTGCCGTGCGACCGCTGCCCGCGTGCGGCGGCGTGGTCGGCACGCTCGAGCAGGACGATGCCGGCGCCCTCGCCGAGGACGAAGCCGCGGCGGTCGGCGTCGAACGGCCTGGACAGGGTCGTCGGGTCGTCGCCGTCGGGCTTCGCGAGCGCCTGCGACTGCGCGAACGACGCCATGGTCACCGGGGTCACGGCGGCCTCGGTGCCGCCCGTGATGACGACGTCGGCCTCACCGGTCACGATGAGTCGCGCGGCGGTCGCGATGGCCTCGGCACCGGAGGCGCACGCCGACACCGTCGTGTAGGCGCCGCCCCGCGCCCCGTACGCGATGCTGATCTGCGCGGCGGCGCCGTTCGCCATGAGCATCGGCACCGTGCGCGGGGAGACCCGTCGGGCACCGGATGCTCCGAGCACGTCGTGCGCGTCGAGGAGCGTCTCCACGCCCCCGATCCCGGTGCCGATCACCACGGCGAGGCGGTCGCCCTCGACCGCGGGGGCACCCGCGTCCGTCCATGCTTCCTCCGCGGCGACGAGCGCGAGCTGCTGACTGCGGTCGAGGCGGTTCGCGCGGACCCGGCCCAGTGCCCCGTCGGCGTCGAGTGCCGCCTCGGCACCGACCCGGATCGGCACCTGTCCCCAGAGCGCTCCGTCGCGGTGCAGGGAGCGGACGCCGGAGCGACCGGCCACCAGGGCGTCCCAGAGCGGTGCGACGCCGTGGCCGAAGGGTGAGACCGTGCCGTAGCCGGTGATGACGATGTCCACGGGAACTCCTCTTGTACGTTGAACAAGTTGAGTTGTACCACGTACAATTCGGACATGGCAACCACGGTGGACGGCTCCGGCACGGCACGCGGCGCGGCGACGCGGGCGAGGATCCTCGCGGCGACGGCCGGACTGCTCAGCGCGGGCGCACGCACCGTCACCGTCAGCGAGGTCGCGCGGGCCGCGGGCGTGTACCCGAACCAGATCACGCACCACTACGGCTCGAAGGACCGCCTGGTGCTCGACGCCGCGTTCGCGCTGTTCCTCCGCGACACGACTCGGCTGCAGGCGGCCGGTCGTCGCGCGCGGTCGTCGGAGTCGTTCCGCCAGGTCCTCGCCCGGACCGCCCTCGCGATGCCGTCGACACCCCTCGTGGTCCGCGCGCTGGCGGCTGCGGGTGACGACACCGCCCAGCGGGAGCGCGTCCGACTGCTGCTCGCGGTGCTGTTCCGGCAGTCCGAACGCTACCTGGAGCGCGTCGTCGGCGACCAGGGATGGACGAGCCCCGGCGGCGTCGCCCGTGACGCCCGCACGTTCTGGAGCGCCGTGTTCGGTGCCACCCTGCTCGCCGACGCCGGGGTCACCGGCGGCCCCTCGGACCTCGACCTGGCAGGCACGGTCTCGATCCGGTGACCGGGGCGCGCACCGCCGCCGGGGACTTCCCCGGCGGCGGTGTCACTCGCCGAAGCCGGACCGGACCAGTTCGACCAGGGCGTCGACCGCGGCCTGCGCGTCCCGACCGGTCGCGTCGATCGACACCGTCGCGCCCTTCGGCAGCGCCAGGGCCATGATCGCGAGCAGGCTCTTCGCGTCCACACCGTTGACGTGCACGCTCGCGTCGTACTTCGCCGCCGTCTTGACGAACTCCGCGGCGGGCCGGGCGTGCAGCCCGGTCTCGTTCACCAGCTCGACCGACGCGCTGACGCGGTCTGCGCCGGCCGCGTCGTCGACGGGACCTGCCCCGTCGGCCGGCCCCGTGCCTCCAGGCTGGTCACCGGACGGACGGGAGGCGGTGCTCGCGTCCGCCTCGGAACCCGCGGCTGACGCCGCAGCGGCCAGGACCGCGTCGGCGTCCCCGCCCGTCTGGGCGGCGACCGCCGCGGCGACCGTGCCCTCGACCAGCGGGGCCGGCGACACGTGCACCCGTGCGCGGACGTCGTCGTCGAGGAAGTCGAGCGCGGTGTCGGTCGTCAGGTAGGCGGAGCCGAGGTCGCACAGCACCACGACGCCGTCGGCCCCGGCGAGTTCCTCGATGCCGGCGGTGATCGCCTCGAACGAGGTGCCGATGCCGCCGTCGTCGGTGCCGCCTGCGGCGACGAGTGGCACGTCCGCGGCCATCTGCCGGGCGAGCTCGACGGTGCCCGTCGCGATCGCAGCGCTGTGCGAGACGACGAGGATGCCGACGGTCACGCGGCGTCCACAGCTGCGCGCAGGATGTACGCGGTCGACTGCGCACCGGGGTCTCGGTACCCGATCGCGCGGTCGCCGAGGTAGCTCGCGCGGCCCTTGTGCGCCACGAGCGGCTCGGTGTCGGCGGCCCCCTGCGCTGCGGCGTCGGCTGCGGCGGCGAGCACGGCCTCCGGGTCGGCGCCGGCGCCGGCAGCCGCTGCGGCGGCGTCGACCGCGGGGCTCCACGCGTCGACCATCGTCTTGTCGCCGACGGCGGCCTTGCCGCGGGACACCACACCGTCACGCGCGGCGGTCAGGACCGCGACCAGCGTGTCCGCGTCGAGCTCGGACGCGTCCCCTGCAGCCTGCGCGGCCTTCAGGTAGGCGGTGCCGAACAGCGGACCGGCCGCGCCGCCCACCGTCGAGATGAGCTTCGTCGCGACGGCCTTGAGGACGGCGCCCGGCGTGTCGAAGGAGCCGGCGTCGACGGATTCGAGCACGGCGCGGAAGCCTCGGTCGAGGTTCTCGCCGTGGTCACCGTCCCCGATCTCGCGGTCGAGCGTGACCAGCTCGGCACGGTGTTCGTCGATCGTCGCGGCGGTGCGACGGACCCAGTCGATGGCCCATGCGGTGTCGAGCGCCAATGCGGTTCCCTTCGTGTGTCCGGCCCGGTGGGGTCCGGTGTCGTGGTCCGGTGGTCGAGCGTCCGTTGCGGTTGCGGTTGCGGTTGCGGTCGCAGGCGCGGTCGCTCAGCGTCCCCAGCGCAGGGCCGGGGTCTCCACCGGGGCGTCCCAGAGGGCCGTGAGTTCGTCGTCGAGCACCGTGACGGTGAGCGAGAACCCCTGCATCTCGAGGGACGTGACGTAGTCGCCGACCAAACTACGCGTGACCCGGTAGCCGCGGTCGGAGAGCACCTCGGCGGCGCGTCGGTAGGCGATGTACAGCTCGGAGAGCGGTGTGCCGCCCATGCCGTTGACCAGCAGCAGCAGTGCCGATCCGGCCGGGGCGTCCAGGTCCGTCAGGATCGGTTCGAGCACGCGGTCGACCAGCTGGTCCGCCGGCGCCATCGCGATCCGCTCGCGGCCCGGCTCGCCGTGGATGCCGATGCCGAGCTCGACCTCGTCGTCAGCGAGTACGAAGGACGGCTCCCCCGCGTGCGGGACGGTGCCAGAGGCGAGCGCGAGCCCCATCGAGCGCGTGACGTCGTTGACGTGCCGGGCCACGGCGGCGACCGCGTCCAGATCGTCCCCGCGTTCCGCGGCGGCACCGGCGCACTTCTCCACCACGACGGTCCCGGCGACACCGCGACGACCGGCGGTGAACAGGGAGTCCTGCACGGCGACGTCGTCGTCCACCACCACGGACTCGACCCGGACGTCGTCCATCGCGGCCAACTCTGCGGCGGTCTCGAAGTTCAGCACGTCGCCGGTGTAGTTCTTCACGATGTGCAGCACGCCGGCACCGCCGTCGACGGCCTTGGTCGCGGCGACGATCGGGTCGGGGGTCGGGCTCGTGAACACCGGACCGGGGACGGCGGCGTCGAGCATGCCGTACCCGACGAAGCCGGCGTGCAGTGGCTCGTGCCCGCTGCCACCACCACTGACGATGCCGACCTTGCCGGCCACGGGGGCGTCGGCGCGGTGCAGGTGGATCGGGTCCTCGACCAGCACGACGTGTCCGGCGTGTGCCCGGGCGAACCCCCGGACGGTCTCCTCGACCACGTTCTGCGGGTCGTTGATGAGCTTCTTCATGCGGTGCCTCCACGGGTACGGGGTCGAGCCGTGGCGGTCACACCGCGCGTCGTCGACCGGAGTGCGCCCAATCTACATCGGCGGCACGGCCAGCCGTCCGGCGGGGATGCACGTTCGTGCAGCACGCCGAGGACGCGTCACCGGCTCGGGATCGTGCTGGGGACACTCGTCCTGCACGTTCGTGCACGATCCCGCTCTCCGCTCACGAATTCACCACCCGGCCGTGAGCGTCGTCACTATGGTTGGCCTCAATCACTCAACGGGGAGTGCGGCGCACCACGGCCGGACCCCCACCTCACGCACTGGAGGTCACCGATGGACGACATCGGCGTCAAGTTCCTGTCCGAGCTCGTCGGTACGGCGATGCTCATCATCCTGGGTGGCGGCGTCGTCGCCGCCGTCTCGCTGGCGAAGTCCAAGGGCTTCGGAGCCGGCTTCCTCATGGTCACGATCGGCTGGGGCTTCGCGGTCTTCGCCGGTGCCACCGTGGCCTACAAGTCCGGTGGCCAGCTCAACCCGGCCGTCAGCCTCGCGCAGGCGATCCTCGGCAAGATCACCGTCGGCGAGATGTTCCTCTTCTGGATCGCCCAGGTGATCGGTGCGGTCATCGGTGCCGTCATCGTCTGGCTCGCGTACAAGCAGCACTTCGACGAGGAGCCCGACGCGGCCGCCAAGCTCGGAGTCTTCTCGACCGGCCCCGCGATCCGCTCGTACGGCTGGAACCTCGTCACCGAGATCATCGGCACCTTCGTCCTGGTCTTCGTCGTCCTCGCCTTCACCAACGGCGGGACCCCCACGGACCTCGGCGCCATCCCCGTCGCCTTCCTCGTGATCGCGATCGGTGTCAGCCTCGGTGGTCCCACCGGCTACGCCATCAACCCGGCCCGTGACCTCGGCCCGCGCATCGCGCACGCCTTCCTGCCCATCAAGGGCAAGGGCTCGAGCGACTGGGCCTACGCCTGGGTGCCGGTCGTCGGACCCCTGATCGGTGGCGCCCTCGCTGCCGGCCTGTCCGTCGCCCTGCTGCCCGTCGTCAGCTGACCCACCCCCACCCCGAAGGCGTGAGCGGCCGTTCCGCACGACCGACCACGCACCCGCACCGAACACACCCGTAAGGAGCACCAATGGCCGACTACATCGTCGCCATCGACCAGGGCACGACCTCGACCCGAGCAATCGTGTTCGACCACTCCGGTTCGATCATCTCGACCGGGCAGAAGGAACACGAGCAGATCTTCCCGCGCGCCGGGTGGGTCGAGCACGACCCCGCCGAGATCTGGGACAACACCCGCGAGGTGATCGGTCAGGCACTGTCGCGTGCCGACATCACGCGCCACGACGTCGCAGCCGTCGGCATCACCAACCAGCGCGAGACCGCCGTCGTCTGGGACAAGACCACCGGCAAGCCGATCTACAACGCGATCGTCTGGCAGGACACCCGCACGCAGGCCCTCGTCGACAAGCTCGCCGACGGCGACACGGACAAGTACAAGGCCATCGTCGGCCTGCCGCTCGCGACCTACTTCGCCGGCACCAAGATCATGTGGATCCTCGAGAACGTCGAGGGTGCGCGTGAGAAGGCCGAAGCGGGCGACCTGCTCTTCGGCACCACCGACACCTGGGTCCTCTGGAACCTGACCGGTGGCGTCGACGGCGGCGTGCACAAGACCGACGTCACGAACGCGTCCCGCACGCTGTTCATGGACCTCGAGACGCTCCAGTGGCGTGACGACATCCTCGCCGACTTCGGTGTGCCGAAGTCGATGCTCCCCGAGATCGTCAGCTCCTCCGAGGTCTACGGCCACGTCGAGTCCTCGAGCCTGCTGCGCGAGGTCCCGATCGCCGGCATCCTCGGCGACCAGCAGGCCGCGACCTTCGGCCAGGCCGCGTTCGACCAGGGCGAGTCGAAGAACACCTACGGCACCGGCAACTTCCTGATCTTCAACACCGGTACCGAGATCGTCCGCTCCGAGAACGGCCTGCTCACCACCGTCGGCTACAAGCTCGGCGACCAGGAGACGCACTACGCCCTCGAGGGTTCGATCGCCGTCACGGGCTCGCTCATCCAGTGGCTCCGCGACAACCTCGGCCTGATCGGCAGCGCCCCGGAGGTCGAGGCCCTGGCCAAGACCGTCGAGGACAACGGCGGCGTGTACTTCGTGCCCGCGTTCTCCGGGCTCTTCGCGCCGTACTGGCGTCCCGATGCCCGCGGCGCGATCGTGGGCCTGACCCGCTTCGTCAACAAGGGCCACATCGCGCGTGCTGCCCTCGAGGCGACGGCGCTGCAGACCCGCGAGGTGCTCGACGCGGTCAACGCCGACTCCGGTGTGGACCTGACCGAGCTCAAGGTCGACGGCGGCATGACCGCGAACAGCGAGCTCATGCAGTTCCAGGCCGACATGCTCAACGTGCCGGTCGTCCGCCCGGTCGTCGCGGAGACGACGGCGCTCGGTGCGGCCTACGCCGCCGGTCTCGCGGTCGGCTTCTGGGCCAACCTCGACGAGCTCCGTGCCAACTGGCAGGAGGACAAGCGCTGGGAGCCGCAGCTCGACGCCGCCGAGCGCGAGCGGACGCTCCGCCTGTGGAAGAAGGCCGTCACGAAGACCTTCGACTGGGTCGACGAGGACGTGCAGTAACACCGCACGCGCGCGCTGATCGCGTGCACTGAGCGCACCGACGGGAGGCCCGGTGCCGGTTCCAGGAACCGGCACCGGGCCTCCTGTGCGTTGCGTCTCCTGCGGGTCGGTCGCGGTCGGTCTGCCGGTCCGTCGACGCGTCGGCCCGTCGGCGCGTCGTCGGGTGGTTGCCGGTACGGCACGGTGCGGGTTTGTTCACCGGGTGCGGCGGTGACCGCCGGGTGCGCGCTCGTGGCGCCGCACCGAGCCGTCAGGCTCGCACCGGCTGGCGCACCGCGCACGGTGCGGCTCTCGCGGAAGCGGCACGGGATCGCGGACCGCGCACGGTGCGGACTGGAGGCGCGGGGCGGGCACACCACGGCCCTCCGGTCCGGCGTGGGGTTGCCGGTACGGCACGGTGCGGGTTTGTCCACCGGGTGCAGCGGTGACCGCCGGGTGCGCGCTCGTGGCGCAGCACCGAGCCGTCAGGCTCGCACCGGAGGACGCACCGCGCACGGTGCGGCTCTCGCGGAAGCGGCACGGGATCGCGGACCGCGCACGGTGCGGACTGGAGGCGCGGGGCGGGCACACCACGGCCCTCCGGTCCGGCGTGGGGTTGCCGGTACGGCACGGTGCGGGTTTGCTCACCGGGTGCAGCGGTGACCGTCAGGTGCGCGCTCGTGGCGCAGCACCGAGCCGTCAGGCTCGCACCGGGTGACGCACCGCGCACGGTGCGCGGGGCGGCGTGGACTACGCGGCGGGAGCTGCGCCGACCCAATCAGCCAGTTTGCGCGCACCGGCGCCGGAGTCGATCGCCTCGGCGGCGACGACGAGCTGCTCGCGGAAGCGCTGCAGGATCGGGCGGTCGGCCTCGTTCGGGTCCTGTGCCAGTCGGAACGAGACGAGCCCGGCCGCGGCGTTCAGCAGGACGATGTCGCGGACGGGTCCGGTCTCCCCCGCCAGCAGTCGGTGGACGACGGCGGCGTTGTGCTCGGGGTCGCCACCGAGCAGGTCCTCCGTCCGGGCGCGGGCGATGCCGAGGTCCCGTGGGTCGAGGTCGTGTTCGGTCACACGGCCGCCGGTGACCTCCCAGATGTGGCTGTGCCCGGTGGTGGTCAGCTCGTCGAGTCCGTCGTCGCCTCGGAACACGAGTGCGGTCGCCCCGCGCGTCTGGAACACGCCCGTGATGATCGGCACGAGTTCGAGCTGGGCGACGCCGACGGCGTTGGCCTCGCACCGTGCGGGGTTGACGAGCGGGCCGAGGAAGTTGAACACCGTCGGGACGCCGATCTCCCGCCGCACGGGGCCTGCGTGGGCGAAACCGGGGTGGAACGCGTTGGCGAAGGCGAAGGTCAGCCCGACACGCCGGAAGGTGTCCGCGACACGCGCGGCATCCATCGTGAGATCGAGTCCGAGGGCGGCGAGCACGTCGCTCGACCCGGACTTCGACGAGCTGGCCTTGTTGCCGTGCTTGACGACGGGGACCCCGGCAGCGGCGATCACGATCGCCGCCATCGTCGAGACGTTCACGGTGCCGACCACGTCGCCGCCCGTACCGACGATGTCGAGCGCCATCGGGTCGACGTCGAGCGGAACCGCGGCGTCGAGGATCGCGTCACGGAATCCGACGACCTCGTCGACGGTCTCGCCCTTCGCGCGGAGCGTCACGGCGAAGGCCGCGATCTGGGCCTGGGTGGCACGCCCGTGGACGATCTCCTCCATGGCCCATGTGGATTGCCTGATCGTCAGGTCCTCGCGCGCCATGAGCGCGCTGATCACCGCTGGCCAAGAAAGTGCGTCAGGCATGGATCGATCGTAGTGAATTCGAGAGACCCGCCAGTCTCCTGCGAAAACACTGTCGGGGGTTTCGGCCATAATGGAGGACGTGACTAGCACCTCTCTCTCCAGATCAGCCAGCGGTCCGGCCCTCAACAGGCCGAACGCCGTGGCCGTGGGGACGATCGTGTGGCTGGGCAGCGAGGTCATGTTCTTCGCCGGCCTGTTCGCGATCTACTTCACGCTCCGCAGCACGTCCCCTGAGCTCTGGGCGACCGAGACCACGAAGCTCGAGGTGCCCTTCGCCTCCGTGAACACGATCATCCTGGTGCTGTCCAGCTTCGCCTGCCAGTTCGCCGTGTTCGCCGCGGAGCGCTTCCAGGTGCACCGGACGAGCTGGAACCCGCGCCACTGGGGCATGACGGAGTGGTTCTTCGTCACCTACGCGATGGGTGCGATCTTCGTCTGCGGCCAGATCTTCGAGTACGCCAACCTCTGGCACGAGGGCGTGACGCTCTCCTCCAGCGCCTACGGCTCGGCGTTCTACATGACCACCGGGTTCCACGGGCTCCACGTGACCGGTGGCCTCATCGCCTTCCTGCTGACGCTCGGCCGCGGCTTCGCCGCCAAGAACTTCGGCCACAAGGAAGCGACCACCGCCATCGTCGTGTCGTACTACTGGCACTTCGTCGACGTCGTGTGGATCTTCCTCTTCGCCGTCATCTACCTTCTCAAGTAGGAACTGGACACCCCCCAGCACATGTTCAACAGAACCAAGTCCAAGAAGGGCCGCCGTTCACCGATGGCGACCGTGTCGCTCATCGTCGTTGGTCTCATGACCACCGGTGGCGCGTACGCACTGTTCAGCTCCACGGCGAACGCCGACGACAGCACGAGCACCCTCGCCACCTCGAGCCAGTCGCAGGTGAACGAGGGCGAGAAGCTCTTCGCGTCGAACTGCGCCACCTGCCACGGTCTCTCCGCGCAGGGCACGAGCGAGGGTCCGTCCCTCATCGGTGTCGGCGCCGCGTCGGTCGACTTCCAGGTCGGCACCGGCCGCATGCCGATGGCCGCACAGGGTCCGCAGGCAGAAGAGAAGCCCGCGCAGTTCACGGACGAGCAGGTCGACGCGCTCGCGCAGTACGTCGCTTCCCTCGGCCCCGGCCCGTCGGTCCCGTCCACCGAACTCACCAACGGTGAGGACGGCGACGCCGCCGAAGGTGCCGAGCTGTTCCGTATCAACTGCGCCATGTGCCACAACGTGGCCGGCGCCGGCGGTGCCCTGACCGAGGGCAAGTACGCCCCGAACCTCGAGACGGTCTCCGGCAAGCACATCTACGAGGCCATGCTCACCGGCCCGCAGAACATGCCGGTCTTCAACGACCTGAACCTGACGCCGGAGCAGAAGGCCGACATCATCACGTACCTCAAGTACGTGCAGGACAACAAGTCCCCCGGTGGCTTCGCACTCGGCTCCCTGGGGCCGGTCGCCGAGGGTCTGTTCATCTGGATCTTCGGACTCGGGGCGGTCGTCGCGATGACCGTCTGGCTGACCGCGAAGTCCAACTGATCGTCCGTGTCGAACGACACTGAAGGGAACACCATGGCAGAGCACGACGACGAGACGCTGAACTCGTCCTCGGCTGTCGAGAAGCACGGCACGACCACCTCCCCCGGGATCGCGGTCCTCCCCGTCGACCCGTTCGAGAACCCGGGCGAGCCGCCGCACCGTCCGCGTCGCACCGACGTCGACCCGAAGAAGCAGCGTCTGGCCGAGCGCCAGGTCGCGGCCTACTTCTACCTGTCGATCGTCGGAAGCGTCCTGTCGATCGCCGCGTACATCGCCTTCCCGATCGACCCGAGCGACTTCGGGACGGTCCGCACCGCGAACCTCTTCCTTGGCCTGTCGATCGCCCTCGCGCTCCTCGCCCTCGGTCTCGGTGCCGTCTACTGGTCGAAGTCGCTCGTCGTCGACCGTGAGATCACGGAGCTCCGCCACGGCACCCGCGGCACCGACGAGACCCGCGCCAAGGCGGTCGAGGCGTTCCAGCTCGCCGACAAGGAGTCGGGCTTCAGCCGTCGCAAGCTGATCCGCAACTCGATGATCGGTGCTCTGGCCGCGTTCCCGCTCCCCGGCATCGTCCTGGTCCGTGACCTCGCTCCGGCCGAGGACCCGAACGAGCTGCTCCGTCACACCTTCTGGAAGCAGGGCCTGCGCCTGACGAAGGACCCGACGGGTCTTCCGATCAAGGCCTCCGACGTCACCATCGGTTCGGTGTTCCACGTCATCCCCGAGGGCATGCTCGAGTCCGAGCACATGCTCGAGGAGAAGGCGAAGGCCTCCGTCCTCCTGATGCGTCTCGACCCGAAGGACCTCAACCCGTCCAAGGGCCACGAGAACTGGGGCTACGACGGCATCGTCGCGTACTCCAAGATCTGCACCCACGTCGGGTGCCCTGTCGCGCTCTACGAACAGCAGACGCACCACCTGCTGTGCCCGTGCCACCAGTCCACCTTCGATGTCTCGAACAACTGCGAGGTCATCTTCGGTCCGGCAGCACGCCCCCTCCCCCAACTTCCTATCGCGATCGACGACGACGGCTACCTGGTTGCCCAGAGCGACTTCCACGAGCCGGTCGGACCGTCCTTCTGGGAGCGTGAACGCTGATGACCAGCACCACCACCACCGCACCGAACACGTCGACGAACAAGCCGGCACCGGAGCGCGGATCCCGCATCATCGGCGGGGTCTCGAACTACATCGACGAGCGCACCAGCATCTCGGGCCTCGTCAAGGAAGTCGGCCGGAAGATCTTCCCGGACCACTGGAGCTTCATGCTCGGCGAGGTGGCGCTGTACAGCTTCGTCGTCGTGCTGCTCTCCGGGACCTTCCTGACGTTCTTCTTCCAGGCGTCCATGACCGAGGTCATCTACAACGGCTCGTACGTCCCGCTCAAGGGTGTTGCGATGTCGACGGCGCTGCAGTCCACGCTCGACATCTCGTTCGACATCCGTGGCGGGCTCTTCGTCCGTCAGGTCCACCACTGGGCAGCCCTGCTGTTCGTGGCGTCGATCATGCTGCACATGGCCCGCGTGTTCTTCACCGGTGCCTTCCGCAAGCCGCGTGAGCTCAACTGGGTCTTCGGCTTCCTGCTCTGGGTCCTCGCCATGGCCGAGGGCTTCACCGGATACTCGCTCCCCGACGACCTGCTCTCCGGAAACGGCCTGCGGATCATCGTCGGCATGATCGAGGGTGTCCCGGTCATCGGCGTGTGGATCGCCTACCTGCTCTTCGGTGGCGAGTTCCCGGGTACCGACATCGTCGGCCGCCTGTACACGCTGCACATCCTGCTGCTGCCGGCGATCCTCGTCGCGGTGCTCGGTGTCCACCTCGTGCTCGTCGTGATCAACAAGCACACCCAGTTCGCCGGTCCGGGCAAGACCAACGAGAACGTCGTCGGCGTCCCGATCCTCCCGGCGTTCGCCGCGAAGGCCGGTGGCTTCTTCTTCATCGTCGCGGGCATCCTGGCCCTCATCGCGTCGCTGTTCACGATCAACCCGATCTGGAACTACGGCCCGTACGACCCCTCCCCGGTGTCCGCCGGTACCCAGCCCGACTGGTACATCGGCTTCGCCGACGGCGCGCTGCGTCTGGTGCCGCCGCACTGGGAGGTCGTGTGGTTCGGCTACACGGTGTCGTTCAACATCCTGGCGCCGATCGCGGTCCTGGTGCTGCTCATCCTGGCGATCCTGCTCTACCCCTTCATCGAGGCGTGGGTCACGGGCGACAAGCGTGAGCACCACATCCTCGATCGTCCGCGCAACGCCCCGACGCGCACCGCGTTCGGTGCCGCTGGCATCACGCTCTACGCGAGCCTCTGGGCAGCAGCCTCGTCGGACATCATCGCGACGCACTTCCTGGTGTCGATCGAACACGTGATCCACGTGATCCAGGCGACGACGGTCCTCGGTCCGTTCATCGCCTTCTGGATCACGAAGCGTGTCTGCCTCGCCCTCCAGAAGAAGGACCGCGAGATCGTCCTGCACGGGTACGAGTCGGGCCGCATCGTCCGACTCCCCCACGGTGAGTACATCGAGGTGCACGAGCAGCTCGACGAGTACGAGCGGTGGAAGCTCCTGCAGTTCAACGAGTACAAGCCGCTGATGATCCGCCCGAACGCCAAGGGCAAGATCACGGGTCTGCAGAAGGTCCGCGCCGGCGTCTCCCGCTTCTTCTTCGAGGACCGCATCGAGCCGGTCTCGAAGGCCGAGCTCGAGGCAGCGCACGCCGCGCACCACGGCCCGAACCTCGAGGGTGGCCACCAGGCTCCCCAGGTCGGCCCCGGGGATCACTGATCCGATGCACACGAAGCAACCCCCGTCACCAAGTGGCGGGGGTTTCTTCGTGCACAGGGCAACACGCCGCCCCCAGTTCACGGCTGGTTCACCGTCACGTGCTGGACTCGTCCAGGACGGTGTGGCAACGTGTTGCACCACGCATCCGCCAACGGAATGAGACCCCGATGGACAGCCGGACGGCCGAACACCCCAGGCCGAACCACTTCCTCCTCCACCTCAGCGACACGCACCTCGTATCCGGGGATCGTGATCTCTACGGCGATGTCGACTCCGCCGCGCGGCTCACGCAGATCGTCGCGGACATCGAAGCCTCGGGCACGCGTCCCGAAGCGATCGTCGTCACCGGCGACGTGGCCGACAAGGGCGAGCCGGGTGCGTACGCCCGCGTCCGCGCGATCCTGGAGCCGGCGGCCGAGCGCATCGGTGCGCAGGTGATCTGGGCGATGGGCAACCACGACGAGCGCGGCGCCTTCCGCCAGGAGCTCTTCGGCCTGCAGCCCACCGACCGCCCGGTCGACTTCGTGTACGACGTCAACGGTCTCCGTGTGATCACCCTCGACACGAGTGTGCCCGGTCACCACCACGGCGAGGTCTCCCCCGAGCAGCTCGACTGGCTCGCCGAGGTCCTGTCCGAGGCGGCACCGCACGGCACCATCCTGGCGATGCACCATCCGCCCGTGCCGAGCGTGCAAGACCTCACCGTCCTCGTCGAACTGCGCGACCAGCAGGCCCTGGCCGAGGTCGTCGAGGGCAGTGACGTCCTCGCCATCATCGCCGGGCACCTGCACTACTCGACCAGCGCCGTGTTCGCCGGCATCCCGGTGTCCGTCGCCAGTGCGACCTGCTACACGCAGGACCTCACGGAGTACCAGGGCGGCACCCGCGGCCGGGACGGCGCGCAGTCGTTCAACCTCGTGCACGTGTACGGCCACAACGTCGTCCACTCCGTCGTGCCGATCGGGCACTACGCCACCGTCGGGCAGCCCGTCTCCGCTCTCGAGACCGAGGCGAAGCTCGCGGCACACGGCGTGACGATCCCCGCAGCCGTGGAGCCCGCACCGGTCACCTCGAGCATCCCGGTCTTCACGCTCGACTCGGTGCCCGTCTCCCCCGTGCACCGGTAGCACTTCGCACTTCGCGTGCAGAAGAGGTCGGGTCCGTCACGCGGACCCGACCTCTTCTGCTCACGAAGCGGGGTGGGCGTGGGCGGTCATGACTCCCCGCGGGTGGTGCGTCGCGTGGTCACGTTCCGTCGTCTGGCGGCCCGGCAAGCGACGGGTCGTGACCGGTGGGCGGGCGGCCGACGGGGTCTCCTGACCGCGCGCGGGCACGCACGTCCGGACGGCACGCCGGACGGACTGGAGGCCCGTGGCGGGCGCGCCACGGGCCTCCAGGCTCGCGGGTGGTCGCGACCCACCGCACGTGGTGCGTCGCGGGGTCACGTTCCGTCGCGTGGTGATCCCGCAAGCGACGGTTCGTGACCGCTGGGCGGGCGGCCGACGGGGTGTCCTGACCGCGCGCCACGGACGGACTGGAGGCCCGTGGCGGACGCGCCACGGGCCTCCAGCCTTGCGGGATGGTCGCGACCCACCGCACGTGGTGCGTCGCGTGGTCACGTTCCGTCGGCTGCCGACCGCGAGGCCGACGGCTTGTGACCAGTCGGCGCGCAGGTCGCGGGGTGTCGTGACCGGTCGGCGTGCGGCTGCGGCCGACACGCGTGGCCGGGTTCCGGCTCCGGGCTCGCAGGCTCGCCCGGAGCGCCCCAGCAGGCCGCTGGCGCGTCCTACGCGCACCATGGGACCGGGCTCGCAGGCTCGCCCGGAGCGCCCCAGCAGGCCGCTGGCGCGTCCTACGCGCTGGGGCGCTCCCACGGCGCGGGGAACGGGAAGTACCGCTCCAGGAAGTCCGTCACGCGCTGCGTGCGCTCCTCGTCGCTGACCTCCGGGAAGCTGCCGTCGTTGAGGCAGAAGAAGTCCACGTTCCGCTTCTTCAGCAGGTCGTCGAGGGCCTTGAGTCCGGAGACCATGGTCGTGTCGATGTACCCGACGGAGGAGTTCTCCTGGATGATCGCCCGGCCGGTGAGCAGCGAGTAGTAGTGGTAGAGCGAGTTCGTCACCGAGATGTTGTCGGCGGCGCGGAAGCGCGACGCTGCAGTGGCCGCGAACTCGTCTGCGAACTCGTGCTCCATCTCGGTCATGATCGACGCACGCAGGGGCGTCGGCGCGTGCTCGAGGTGCCGGGTCGTCACCGCGCCGAAGCGTTGCTGCAGGAGCCCGCGGTTGACCCGGGCGGAGTTCTCGAAACCGCTGCGTGCCGGGTTGTTGGAACCGAGGCCGATCCGGGTCGACGCGAGGATGAACTTCGTGACCGACCCCGGGCTGTAGAACACCGAGGGGTCGACCAGCCGGCCGAAGAACATGTCGTCGTTCGAGTAGATGAAGTGCTCGCTGATGCCCGGGATGTGGTGCAGCTGCGACTCGACGGCCTGCGAGTTGTGCGTCGGCAGCACGGACGGGTCGGCGAAGAACTCCTCGCTGCGGACGATCCGGACCTTCGGGTGGTCGGCGAGCCAGTGCGGCGCAGGCGAGTCCGTGGCGATGTAGATCTGGCGGATCCACGGCGCGAAGGTGTGGACCGAGCGCAGCGCGTACTTCAGTTCGTCGATCTGGCGGAAGCGGGCCGGAGCGTCGTCGCCCTCGCCCAGGACGGCGTTCGACTGTGCGGCCTGGCGGGCGCGCTGGTACTCGATGGCGTTGCCGTCGACCCACGAGAAGACGATGTCGATCGGGAACCGGATGTCCGAGACGTGGTCGTCGAACATGTGCTCGACGGTGCGCCAGGTGCGGCCGTAGCGCTCGATGTCGACGAGGACGAACTCGTCGATCGGCAGGCTGCGACGCATCAGGGCGTTCTCGACGGGTGCGAGGACCTCGGTGTCGGTGACGCGCCAGAACTCGAGCTGGACGCTGGTCTCGGCGCCGTAGCGCAGGCGTCCGAGGGGCTCGAGGCGCGGGCGGAACACACGGAGCACGGGTTCCTCGACGGAGCCGAGTCCGTCGTCCTGCACGAGCACTGCCGGCTTGCCCGGGGGCTTCGCGTAGAACGGCTCGTTGACGGCGGCCGACATCACGGCGCTCTCGGCTCGCTGGCGGTCACGCTCGTCCAGCGCGATCACCGGACGCTGGTCGTTCCCGCGGATGAGCAGGTGGTCGACGTCAGCCGCGGTGAGCGCGTCGTCGAGGAACAGCAGGTCCTCGATCATCGACTGCTGCGGCGTGAGGTGTCCGTTGATCAGGGTCAGTCGTCCCTTGCGGACGACGACGTCGGATCGGTCGAGACCGCCGGAGGACGGTCGAGGGTTCAGCAGAGGACTCTCGGTCACCGGCTCGGTCTCGTCGTTCATCCATGCCCTTCGGGTCGTGCGGCCGGGTCCTGTACCCGACCTGCCGATCCTACCGTCCGTCGGTCTCGCGGGGCACCTTGACCACGATGCCCACCACGATGAACAGCGCGGCGGCCACCAGCTGCAGGCCCGCCCACACCTGCCCCGGGATCGGCACCGTGACGAGCGGGTTCCAGCAGACCGCGACGGCGACCATGAGCAGCGCGGCCCACCAGACCTTCCCCCGCACCGTGAAGACGAGCACGATCAACGCGAGGACGGTGACGCCCCAGCGGGCGAAGACGAACCCCGACGAGTCCACGATGGCGACGCACGCCAGGAGCACGATCGCAGCGATCAACCCGGGCGCCAGCGCCGGCCGGGTGAACGGCGGCGTCTCGCGTGCGCGGGCGGCCGGTGCGGCGGCCGCGGGTCGCGAGGATCCCGCGGGCACGCCGTGTTGCGACGACCCCACCGGGGGCCGCCCCTTGCGTGCGGCCATCAGTCCGAGTCGCCGTCGATGGTGATCGCCTGGATCGACCGCGACATCGGCGGCAGCTCACGGACCCGCTCGAGGGCCGGCACGAGTTCACCGACGAACGCGCGGTAGCCGTCCTCGGTCAGGTGCAGGCCGTCCTCGGTGAATCGGGCGTCCAGGTGGTCGCCCTCGGCCAGGGCGGGCCAGGCGTCGAGGTACTGGGCGTGGCAGGTGGCGACGAACTGGCGCAGGTGCCGGTTCGCCTGCTCGATCTTCGCGGCGTACTCGGACTGCCGCGGCAGGATCGAGACGAGCAGCAGGCGGACACCCGGCAGTTCACGGCGGAGCGTGACGAGCGCGGTCTCGACGTTGCGGACCACGTGCTCGGCGCTGGCGCGGTGGCCGCCGAAGTCGTTCGTGCCGATGAGCAGCACGATCACCTCGGGCTGCTCGGCGACGACGGCGTCGAGGCGCGTCAGCACGCCGTCGGTCGTGTCGCCACCGATGCCCTGGTTCAGCGTGTGCTCGTCGGGGAGCCAGGTGTCCCAGTCGCCCTGTTCGGTGATGCTGTCCCCCAGGAAGAGGACGGGGCTGCGGTCGTCGGTCATGCTGCCTCCTCGTGCGCCGGCTCGGGGGTCCCGGTCTGCTGCGTCCGGTTGCGCTGCGTGGACTCGGTCTGGTCGGACTCCCGCTCGGCGGCGGCGGTGATGCGCTCGACCATACCGGGGAAGATGATGCCGTGGAACGGCAGGATGCCGTACCAGTACAGGCGTCCGGCGAGTCCCTGCGGGAAGTAGATCGCCCGCTGGCGGTAGTCGCTGCCGCCTTCGGGGTTCGGCGTGACGGTCATCTCGAGCCACGCGCGGCCCGGCGACTTGAACTCGGCACGGAGCCGCAGGTACCGGCCGCGCTCGAGCCGTTCGACGCGCCACCAGTCGAGCGCGTCGCCCTGCTCGAGGCGCTGTTGGTCGCGACGGCCACGGTTCAGTCCGACGCCACCGGCGATCTTGTCCATCCAGCCGCGGGCGACCCAGGCGAGCGGGAACGAGTACCAGCCGTTGTCGCCACCGATCGACTCGACGACACGCCAGACGTCCGCGGCGGAGGCACTCGAGTGCCGCTTCCGGTCGTCGACGTAGACGGTGTGCCCGGCCCAGTCGGGGTCGTTCGGCATCGGGTCGGCGGAGGCGCTGGAGAGCGTCGCGCTCCGCCAGCTGGTCTGCACCTGGCCGGTGCGCATCTTGTTGAGCGCGAGGCGGACGGCCCGACGGTACGAGGTGAGCCCGCCCTCGGGCTTCGGTACGACGTCGTCGATGTCGTGCTCGCGCTGGACGCACTCGAACTGCAGCGACTCGATGATGGGCGTCGCGAGCTTGCGCGGGATCGGGGTGACGACGTTGAACCAGTGCGCGGCGAGCCGCGGGGTGAGCACCGGCAGCACGGTTATCGGGCGCTGCGGCAGCTTCGCCTCGACCGCGTAGCCGTTCAGCATCTGGCCGTACCGCAGGACGTCGGGGCCACCGATGTCGAAGGTGCGGTTGACGTCGGCGGGGACGTCCAGGGCGGCCACCAGGTAGTAGAGGACGTCGCGCACCGCGATCGGCTGGATGCGGTTGCGGACCCAGCGCGGCGCAGGCATCCACGGCAGGACGTCGGTGAGGTGCCGGATCATCTCGAACGAGGTGCTGCCCGAGCCGATCACGACGCCGGCCTGGTACGCCACGGTGGGCACACCGGAGCCGAGGAGGATCTCCCCCACCTCCTTGCGGCTGCGGAGGTGCTTGGACAGCTCGCCGTCGGGGTGCAGCCCGCCCAGGTAGACGAATCGGCTGACCCCCGCCGTCTTCGCCTCGTGCGCCATGGTCTCGGCGGCCTCGTGTTCGGCCGACTCGAAGTCGCCGTCGGCGCCCATCGCGTGGGCCAGGTAGTAGACCGCCTCGACCCCGTCGACGGCGGCGCGGACCGCGTCGGCGTCCTGGAGGTCGCCTTCCGCGACGTCCACGTCGCTGCTCCACGGGACGTCCTGGAGCTTCCGGGGGTTGCGCACGAACACCCGGACGGAGTGGCCGGCTTCGAGGAGACGAGGGACGAGACGACCACCGATGTACCCGGTGGCGCCGGTGACGAGGACCTGCATGCCCTGCACGCTACGCGGCACGCCTGACGGGTAGGCTTGCCGGGTGGACAACGCAGCCTTCCCCGTCACCGCCGATGCCGTCCGCGGCCTCATCGACCACGCGATCCTGAAGCCCGAACTCACCCGCGCGGACGTCGACGCCCAGCTCGACGAAGCCGCCGCCCACCGCGTCTTCAGCGTCTGTGTCCGTCCGAGCGACGTTGCGCACGCCGTCGAGCGCCTGACGGGCACCGGCGTCGGTGTCGGCACCGTGATCGGGTTCCCGCACGGCACCACGTCGACCGCGGCGAAGGTCGCCGAGTCGCTGCAGGCCCTGGCCGACGGCGCCTTCGAGCTGGACATGGTGCAGAACATCGGCGCCGCGAAGTCGGGCGACTGGCAGCGCGTCGAGCAGGACGTCCGCGCGGTCGTCGACGCCGCCGGGGAAACCGTCGTCAAGGTGATCCTCGAGACCGCCTTCCTGACCGACGACGAGATCGTCGCTGCCTCGCGTGCGGCGCAGACCGCCGGTGCCGCGTTCGTGAAGACCTCGACCGGGTTCGCCGGCGGCGGCGCGACCGCCGAGCACATCGCCCTGATGCGCCGCACGGTCGGTGCCGACACCGGCGTGAAGGCCTCCGGCGGCGTCCGCGGCCTCGACACCCTGCTCGAGATGGTCGAGGCGGGCGCGAACCGCATCGGCACGAGCGCCTCGGCCCGCATCCTCGACGAGGTCGCGCACCGCGCCGAGACGGGCGCCGCGTCGGCGCTCGGCGACGACACGACGTCCTACTGAGCGGACACGGCTGAGCCCACCCGGCTGAGTCCATCCCACCCAGCCCGACCCACCACGACCAGGCCGGCGCCCACCGGACGCGACGACGCGTCGGTGACGCGCACCGGGCCTCCAGACCGCCGCATCGGAGCGCGCATGTCCAGCACCGCACCCCAGTCCCCCGCCCTCGCCCTGGCCGTCGACCTCGGCGGCACGAAGGTCGAGGCCGCGCTCGTCACCGACCAGGGGGTCGTGCTGCCCGCGACGCGGTTCCGCAGCCCCACGGGGCCGCAGCGCACCTCGGACGAGCTGCAGGCCGCCGTCGACGAGGTCGTCACGGCCGCGCTCGGCGCACTGCCCGCGGACACGACGCTCGTCGGCGTCGGCGTCGGCTCCGCCGGCCCGGTCGACGAGGAACACGGTCTGGTCTCGCCGCTCAACATGCCCGTGTGGCGGGGCCACCCGCTGCGCGACCGGATCGCGGCCCTCGTGCCGGAGAACGTGCCGGTGACGCTCCGCATGGACGGCCTGGCGATCACGCTCGCCGAGCACTGGGTCGGGGCTGCCCAGGGCTCCGACCACGTGATGGGCATGATCGTCTCCACCGGTGTCGGCGGCGGGCTCATCCTGCACGGCCGCACGGTCAGCGGCCCGACGGGGAACGCCGGGCACATCGGCCACGTCGAGTGTGGCGGCTACGACGACCCCTGCGCCTGCGGCGGGACCGGCTGCCTCGAGGCGATCGCCAGCGGCCCCAAGACCGTGGCCTGGGCTCGTCGGCAGGGCTTCGCGGGCACCACCGGCGAAGAGCTCTCGGCCGCGTACGCCGCCGGCGACGACATCGCGGTCGCCGCGGTCAAGCGCAGCGGCCGAGCCCTGGGCCAGGCCATCGCCGCCGCCACCAGCCTGGTCGACCTCGAGGTCGTCGCGATCGGTGGCGGGTTCTCGCACGTCACGCCCGACCTGTTCGAGTACGCCCGGCAGGCCGTGGCGGAGCGTGTCGAGTTCGGCTTCGTCACGAAGGTGCGGATCGTGCCGACGGGACTGTCGCAGGACGGCCCGCTCATCGGCGCCGCGGCGCTCGTCCACCGCGCCGACGTCCTGCGCTGAGCGCGCACGCGCCGCGTCGCGGCCTCCCGGCAGGCTGCCGTCAGGTGGCAGCGTCGTCGACGCGCTTCGCGCTCTTGACGTGACCGGTGACCGCCTGGAGGCGCGGTGCGGGCCCGCCACGGGCCTCCCGGCCGGTCCGGGGCTTGTCCACAGGCCTGTCGGTCGCGACCGCAGGTCGGGCAGGATGTGCGGGTGCCCCGCCCGCGACTGCTGACCAGTGACGACTGGCCGGAACCCGAACTGCGGGCGGCGGTCCTGGCCGGCGAACTGGTCGCGGTCGGGCCGTGCTGGGCCTCCCCTGCCGAACCGCAGACGCCGTCGTTGCGTGCCGCCGCGGCTGGCTGGGTGCTGCGCGACGCACGCTTGATCGCCTGCACGCTGACAGCCGCGTGGATCTGGGGTGCGGTGTCCCGTCCGCCGGCGCCGCTCGAGGCGTGCATCCCGCCGCAGGTCCGCGTGCACGTCGGCCCGGAGGTGCGCCTGCGCGAGGTCCGGATCGACGTCGACGACACCGTCGTCCTGGCGCGGCTCCGGGTCGCGCTGCCGGCGCGGACCGCGATCGACCTGCTGCGGATGCCGGGGCCGACTGCGGGTGCGTTCGGCGCCGCTGAAGCGTCGGCCGTCCACGGGTTGCTCGCGATCGGAGCGGTCAGCGCCGCCGAGCTGCGGACACGCCTGACGGCTCTTGGCACGATCCCCATGGTGCGACAGGCCGAGCGGCGGTTGCGTGCGGTGCAGGACGGTGCCGGGGGTGCTGGGGGTGCTGGGGGTGCGATCCGGTAGTGCGTGGGGGTGGGGTCGTCGGTGGCGGGTGCAGGTGGTCACAACACCCCGCTCACGTCCGCCGAGTGGTCACGGACTGTCGGTTGGCAGGGCCGCTGTCGACGGTTCGTGACCGGTGGACGGTGCCCGCGCGACGAGTCGTGACCGGCGACGGGCGGGAGGAGCGGGTCGGAGCCGCCGCGCGCCTCCGGTCCGGTGCCTGCGGGCGGTCAGGACACCCCGCTCACGTCCGCCGAGTGGACAAGGACTGTCGGTTGGCGGGGCCGCATTCGACGGTTCGTGACCGGTCGACGGTGCCCACGCGACGAGTCGTGACCGGTCCGCGGGCGGGAGGCGCAGGTCGGAGCCGCCGCGGGCCTCCCGGTCCGGCGCGTGCGGGCGGTCAGGGCACCCCGCTCACGTCCGCCGAGTGGTCACGATCTGTCGGTTGGCAGGGCCGCAATCGACGAGCCGTGACCGACCGAGAAACGGACCGGGAGGCGCGGGGCCCTGCTCCGGTACTAGCCGGCGCTGACGCGGTAGACGTCGTAGACGGCGTCGATGCGACGCACCGCGTTGAGCACACGGTCGAGGTGGATGGTGTCACCCATCTCGAACACGAACCGGCTGAGCGCCAGGCGGTCGGACGAGGTCGACACCGTCGCGGACAGTATGTTCACGTGGTGATCCGTCAGCACTCGGGTGACGTCGCTGAGCAGGCCAGACCGATCGAGCGCCTCGATCTGGATCTGCACCAGGAACACCGATTTCGACGACGGGGCCCACTCGACCTCGATCATCCGGTCGGGCTCGTTCATGAGCGACTTCACGTTGGTGCACGACGACTGGTGCACGGAGACGCCCTGGCCACGGGTGATGAAGCCCACGATCTGGTCGCCCGGCACCGGGGTGCAGCACTTCGCGAGCTTGACGAGGATGTCGGGCGCCCCGCGGACCAGCACGCCGCTGTCGCTGGTGCGCAGCTGGCGACTGGTGACCTGGCGGGGGAACGCGAGTTCGGGTTCGTCGGCCTCGGTCTCGGTCTGGACGTTCCCGAGGACCTTCTCGATCACCGACTGGGTCGAGACGTGGCCCTCGCCGATGGCGGCGTACAGTGCGGAGACGTCCTCGTAGCGCATCGACGAGGCGACCTCGGCGATGCTGTCCTGGCTCATGATGCGCTGGAGCGGCAGGTTCTGCTTGCGCATCGCACGCGCGATGGCGTCGCGGCCCTGCTCGATCGCCTCTTCGCGGCGCTCCTTGGTGAACCACTGCTTGATCTTGTTGCGCGCGCGGGGGCTGCGGACGAACTGCAGCCAGTCCTGCGAGGGGCCGGAGTCGGGGTTCTTCGACGTGAAGATCTCGACCACGTCACCGCTGGAGAGCTGGCTCTCGAGCGGGACCAGGCGGCCGTTGACCTTCGCACCCATCGTGCGGTGGCCGATCTCGGTGTGGACGGCGTAGGCGAAGTCGACCGGGGTGGCGCCGGCGGGCAGACCGATGACCTTGCCCTGCGGCGTGAAGACGTACGTCTCCTTGGCGCCGATCTCGTACCGGAGCGAATCGAGGAACTCGCCCGGGTCGCTGGTCTCGGCCTGCCAGTCGGTGATGTGGGCGAGCCACGCCATGTCCTGGTCGTCCGTCGTGGACGAGGTGCCGGCGTCACGGCCGGCAGCGCGCTGCTTGTACTTCCAGTGGGCGGCGACACCGAACTCGGCACGCTGGTGCATCTCGTGCGTGCGGATCTGGATCTCGACCGCGCGGCCCTGCGGTCCGAGCACCGTGGTGTGCAGCGACTGGTACAGGTTGAACTTGGGGGTCGCGATGTAGTCCTTGAAGCGACCGGGCAGCGGGGTCCACCGCGCGTGCACCGAGCCGAGCATGGCGTAGCAGTCGCGGACGGTCGGCACGAGGACGCGGATGCCGACGAGGTCGTAGATCTCGTCGAACTCACGACCCCGCACGATCATCTTCTGGTAGATCGAGTAGTACTGCTTCGGCCGACCCATCACGTCACCGCGGACCTTGGCGGCCTTCAGGTCCTTCTTGAGGGTGCCGATGACGTTCTGGACGAACTGCTCGCGCTTCGGTTGGCGTTCCTTGACCAGGCTGTCGATCTCGACGTAGAGCTTCGGGTGCAAGACCGCGAACGACAGGTCCTCGAGCTCGAGCTTGATCATCTGGATGCCGAGCCGGTGCGCGAGGGGCGCGTAGATCTCGAGCGTCTCCTTCGCCTTGCGCGTGGCAGACGCGGACTCGACAAAGCCCCAGGTGCGGGCGTTGTGCAGGCGGTCGGCGAGCTTGATGACGAGGACGCGGATGTCCTTCGACATCGCGATGACCATCTTGCGGACGGTCTCGGCCTGCGCGCTGTCGCCGTACTTGACCTTGTCGAGCTTGGTGACGCCGTCGACGAGCATCGCGATCTCGTCGCCGAAGTCCACCCGCAGCTGGTCGAGCTGGTAGTCGGTGTCCTCGACGGTGTCGTGCAGGAGCGCGGCCGCGATGGTGATCGTCCCGATGCCGAGGTCGGCCAGGATCTGCGCGACCGCGACGGGGTGCGTGATGTACGGCTCACCGGACTTGCGCTTCTGCCCGTCGTGCGCGCGCTCGGCGACCGAGTAGGCGCGCTCGATGAGGGTCACGTCGGCCTTGGGGTGGTGCGACCGGACCGTGCGGATCAGGGTGTCCACCGCACCGGCCGGCTGCGCACGCGAGAACAGGCGCGGCAGCAGCGAGCGGAGGGAACCGAGGTTGCCGGTGGTGTTCGGACCGATCGGGCTCGAGGGCTGCGGGGCGGAGCCCGGGCGGCTCGGCGCGGACGGCTCTTCGCGGGTGTCCGTCATGATGCGCCTCCCAGGACTCGGTCCGAGAGCTCGATCCGAGCTCGATCCGACAAGACTACGCGTCCCCGGTCAGTGCCCGTGACGAGGTTCGCCCTGGGCGTCGCGCTCCACCGGTGCCCCCGCCTGCTCCCAGGCGAGCATGCCGCCGGACAGGTTGACGGCCGGGACACCCGACTGCTCGAGCGCCGCGACGATGCGCGAGGACCGGCCGCCGGAGTGGCAGACGATGATGGCCGGCTGGTCGCCGCCGTCGATCTCCTGCCAGCGGTCCACGAACTCGGACATCGGCACGAGCGTGGCCTGCGGAGCGTGGACCTCGTCCCACTCCCCCTGCTCACGCACGTCGTAGAGCCGGGCCCCGGCGTCGATGCGGCGCTGGGCCTCGGCGACGTCGATCTGCTGGATCTCGATGGGCATCAGGCGCTCGCCTCTGCCGCGTCGACCTCGCGCCGGCGCTTCTCGGCCGCCGCGGTCTTCTTGGCGTCGGACTCCTTGATCTTCGGCTCGTTCTCGCGCAGCTGCGCGTACATCGGCGACGCGATGAAGATCGTCGAGTAGGTGCCGACGATGATGCCGATGAACAGTGCGAGCGAGATGTCACGCAGGGTGCCGGCGCCGAGCACGTACGACCCGATGAAGAGGATCGCCGCCACCGGCAGCAGTGCCACGACCGAGGTGTTGATCGATCGGACGAGCGTCTGGTTGACCGCGAGGTTGACCGACTGCTTGAAGGTGCGGATCGACTCCTGCGCGGTGTTCTCGCGCACCTTGTCGAAGACCACCACGGTGTCGTAGAGCGAGTACCCGAGGATCGTCAGGAAGCCGATCACCGCCGCGGGCGTCACCTCGAGCCCGACGATGCCGTACACGCCCGCCGTGATGAGCAGGTCGTGCAGCAGCGCCGCCATCGCGGAGAGTGACATCTTCCAGGTGCGGAAGTACAGCGTCATGAAGACCGCGGCGAGGGCCAGGAAGATCACCAGACCACGGATGGCCTGCGCGAGGACGTCGGCACCCCACGTCGCGCCGATGAAGGTCGCGGCGACCTGGCGCTCCGGGACGTCGTAGGCCTTGGCCAGGGCGTCCTGCACGTCGGTCGTCTGGGCGTCGGTGAGCTGCCCGGTCTGCACGCGGATGCCGTGCGTGCCGAGCTGCGAGACACGAGGGATGGTGTCGGCGACGACGCTCTCGACCGTGTCGGTCGCGATGCTCTGGTCGAGCGACTTGACGTCGGAGATCGTGAACTCCGAGCCGCCGGTGAACTCGATGCCGAGCTGGTACCCGCCACGCAGCCACGGCGTGACGAGCGAGATCACGATCATCGCCAGGGCGATGAGGTACCAGGTCTTCCGGCGCCCGATGATGTCGTACGACCGCTTCCCCGTGTAGAGGTCGCTGCCGAACTGGCTGAAGCTGGCCATCAGTCGTCCTTCCCGTCCGGCGTCGAGCCGTTGTCGCCGGATGCCTGCTGGGCCTTCCGCTCCGCGATCGTCTGTCGGCGCTGCGCCTCACCGGCACTGCGCTGGCGCTTGCCGTCCACGACGGGTGCGCGGAACTGCGCACGCCCCCGGTAGACGGCACCGAGTGCTGCCGGGTCGAGCCCGCTGAACCGGTGGCCGTCCCCGAAGAACCGGGTCCGGGCGATGAGCTGCATCATCGGGTGGGTGAAGAGTGCGACCACCACGATGTCGATGAGGGTCGTGAGCAGCAGCGTGAACGCGAAGCCCTTCACGTCGGCGACCGCGAGCACGTACAGGGTGACGGCGGCGAGGAAGTTCACCGCGTCGGACGCCAGGATCGTGCGCAGCGCGCGCTTCCAGCCGGACTCGACCGCGCTCTCGAGGGCACGGCCGTCACGGAGTTCGTCACGGATGCGCTCGAAGTAGACGATGAACGAGTCCGCCGTGATGCCGATCGCGACGATCAGGCCCGCCACACCTGCCAACGACAGGCGGTAGTCGACGCGCCACGACATGATCGCGATCACGAGGTACGTGATCACGGCGGCGATCCCGAGCGACAGCACGGTGACGAACGCCAGGGCGCGGTACTGGATCACGGAGTAGATGATCACGAGGATCAGGCCGATCAGACCGGCGACGAGGCCACCGATGAGCTGCGCGGTACCGAGTGTCGCCGAGATGTTCTCGTTCGACTGCACCTGGAAGTTGATCGGCAGCGCACCGTACTTGAGCTGGTCGGCGAGGGTCTTGGCGGACTCGGCGGTGAAGTTGCCGCTGATCTGCGCCTTGCCGTTCGTGATCGCGGAGTTCGTCGTCGGTGCGGTGATGACCGAACCGTCGAGCACGATCGCGAACTGGTTCTGCGGCTGCTGGAGCGAGACGAGACGGTTGGTGACCGTGCGGAAGTCCTTCGAGCCCTCACCGTTGAAGGTCAGGTTGACGGCCCACTGGCCGGTCGACGTGCCCTGCGAGTCGGTGGCGAGCCCCGAGGTGGCGTTGCTGATGTCGGCGCCGGACACCTCGACCGGGCCGAGGATGTACTTGCCGGCGCCGTCCTGGTCGCAGGTGACCAGGGGCTCGTCGTCGGGCGCGGTGGTGACGTCGCCCGGTGCTGCGCAGTTGTAGTTGGTGTACAGGTCCTGCAGCTTCGGCGTGACCCAGTTCAGGTCGCTCGCGTTCGTGGGCTTCGCGCTGGGCGTCGCCGCGAGCGAGGCGGGCGGCGAGTACGGCGTCGGCGATGCGGTGCCCTTGCCGTCGTCACCGACAGCGGAGTTGGTCGCAGCCTCGGTGTACAGGACGGGCCGGAACGTCAGCTTGGCCGCGGCCTCGATGCGGTCGATGGTGGCCTTGTCGGGGCGACCCGGGATCGAGACGACGATGTTGTTCGCGCCCTGCGTGTTGATCTCCGACTCGGAGACACCGGTGGCGTCGATGCGCTGGCGGATGATGTTCACCGCCTGCTGCAGCTGCTGCGAGGTGACGGAGTCGCCCTCGGTGTTCTGCGCCGCGAGGGTCAGCTGCGTGCCGCCCTGCAGGTCCAGAGCCAGCTCGGGTACCCAGCTCGCGCCCTGATACCACTTGTCGGTGTCGTCCTTCGAAGAGCCGGCGAGGATCGACGCGGCGGTGTTCAGGCCGGCGAGGATCGCCATCAGGATCACCAACCAGGTGAGCGAGCGCAGCGCCTTCTTGACGGGTGTCGATCGTGCCACCGGTCGTCTCGTCTTTCTGTTCAGGACCGTCGGCACACCGTGCGACGGCAAGAGGAAGCCGCCGGATCAGACGACCCGGCGGCCGAGGGCGTCAGTCGTCGGACTTGCGCTTCGTGGCGTCGGTCTCGTCGGCACGCTCGCCGTAGACCGGCTCACCGTTGAGTTCCGCCACGGGCTTCGGCTCGTCCTCGGTGGTCGTGGTGGTCTCGACGTCGGAGGCGTTGTCGTCGACGACGCGCGACAGGGTCTGACGGTGCACGGTGACGATGGTCCCCGGTGCGATCTCGACGTCAGCGGTGACCTTCTCCTCGTTCACGGAGAGGAGCGTGCCGTACAGGCCGAAGGACAGCATGACCTTGGCGCCGGGGACCATCTTGTCCACGAGCTCGGCCTGCTGCTTCTTGCGCTTGCGGCTGTTGTAGAACATGAAGGCTGCGAACGCCACGACGATGACGATGAGGATGACTTCTTGACCCATGATGCGTTGCCTTCTCTGGTTGCTCGGTTTCGGGCCGTAGCAGTCTAGGGCACGCCGGTGTCCGTGGCATGTCACTCGACTGATCGGCGTTCAGTCGTCGGTGTCCGGGTCGTCGAAGAGTTCCGGCTGCCCGCCGTCGGCCTGCCCCGGGGTGAGGCCGAGGTGCCGCCAGGCACGTGGTGTGGCGATGCGCCCACGGGGCGTGCGGGTCACGAGACCGACCCGGACCAGGAACGGTTCGACGACCGACTCGATCGTCTCGGACTCCTCGCCGACGGAGACGGCGAGGGTGTTCAGACCGACCGGTCCGCCGTCGAACCGGGTCAGCATGGTCTCGACCACGGCGCGGTCGAGCCGGTCGAGCCCGAGTTCGTCGACGTCGTACAGGTCGAGGGCGCCCTGGACCGCCGCCATGCCGTCGGTGGTGCGGTGCACGAGCGCGTAGTCGCGCACCCGACGGAGCAGGCGGTTCGCGATGCGCGGGGTGCCGCGGGAACGCCCGGCGATCTCGCGCAGGGCGGTCCGGTCGATGTCGAGCTCGAGCAGGTGCGCCGCGCGGATCAGGACCTGTTCGAGCTCGTCCTTCTCGTAGAACTCCAGGTGGGCGGTGAACCCGAAGCGGTCCCGCAGCGGGTTCGGCAGCAGGCCGGCCCGGGTGGTGGCCCCGACGAGCGTGAAGGGCGCGAGGTCGAGCGGGATGCTCGTGGCACCCGCGCCCTTGCCCACCATCACGTCGATGCGGAAGTCCTCCATCGCCAGGTAGAGCATCTCTTCTGCCGAGCGGGCCATCCGGTGGATCTCGTCGATGAACAGGACCTCGCCGGGGACGAGCGACGAGAGCACGGCCGCCAGGTCACCGGCGTGCTGGATCGCCGGGCCGCTCGACATCCGCAGCGGGCGCCCCGTCTCGTGCGCGACGATCATCGCGAGCGTGGTCTTGCCGAGGCCGGGAGGACCCGCCATCAGGATGTGGTCGGGCGTGCGCTCCTGCATGCCGGCGGCCTTGAGGAGCAGGTCGAGTTGCCCGCGGACCTTGCGCTGCCCGACGAACTCGTCGAGCGAGCGCGGACGGAGCGCGCCTTCGAACGCGAGTTCCTCCTGCGACTCGGCACCGGCGGACGTGATGCCGCTCATCGGCCGGCTGCCGCGGGTCGCAGGGCGCCGAGTGCGGCGCGGAGCAGCGCCTGGGTGCCCATCGCGGCGGCGCCTGGCTCGTTGGCGACGGCGTCGTCGACGGCGGCCTGTGCAGCGTCTTCACGCCAGCCGAGGCCGATGAGCGCCGAGACGACGTCGACCGCTGCGGGGTGCACTGCGGTCCCTCGCGCCGCGGCGACGACGGCGGCCTGTTCGAAGGCCACGAGCTTGCCGGAGAGCGCGACGATGATGAGCTTGGCGGTCTTCGGGCCGATGCCGGAGACCTTGCGGAACACGCCGTCGTCCTCGTTCGCGACGGCGTTCGCGATCTGCGCCGGGTCCATGTGGGCCAGGACGCCCATCGCGGACTTCGGGCCGACGCCGGACACCCCGCGGAGCAGGTCGAACACCTGCAACGCGTCGGTCGACTCGAAGCCGAAGAGCAGGTGCTCGTCTTCGCGCACGATCATCGCGGTCCGCACGAACACCTCGGACCCGTGGCGCATGGTCAGTGCGTGCGCAGGGGTCACGGTGACGGCGTACCCGACTCCCCCGACCTCGACCACCACGGCCGAGCCGGCGATGTCGATGCAGGTGCCCCGGAGACTCGCGATCATGCTCCGAGCCTAGGGCCGCCCACCGACGACGCGGACCTGCCACGCTGCGGACGGGCCGCGGCTGCGGCCGCGCGGGCGAGCGGCGAGTCGGTGGTGCCGCCCTGGGCGTCCCGCCAGGCACGCTGTGCCGGGGTGAGGTTCGTGGCACGCGAGCCGGCGGCGTCGGGTGATCCGAGCCTCCAGGCATGGCACACGGCCAACGCGAGCGCATCGGCGGCGTCGGCCGGCTTCGGGGCCTCGTCGAGTCCGAGCACGCGCGCGATCATCGTCTGGACCTGCCGCTTGTCGGCGTTGCCGTAGCCGGTGACGGCGGCCTTGACCTCGGACGGGGTGTGCAGCCCGACGGGCAGGCCGCGGGCCGCCGCGGCGTGCAGCGCCAGGCCGGCCGCCTGCGCGGTGCCCATCACCGTGCGGACGTTCGCCTGCGCGAACACCCGCTCGACCGCGACCGCGTCGGGGTGGTGCTCGTCGATCTCGGCGGCGATGCCGTCGGCGATCCGGAGCAGCCGCTGCTCGAGCGGCATGTCCGGCGGGGTGCGCACGACCGTCACGTGGACGAGTCGTGCGCGCCGGTTCGGTGCGACCTCGACGACGCCGACGCCGCACCGGGTGAGCCCGGGGTCCACCCCGAGCACACGGAGCACGGCTACTCGCCCTCGTCCTCGTCGAGCTCGGCCTGGACGTCCGCGGGGATGTCGAAGTTCGAGTAGACGTTCTGCACGTCGTCCGAGTCCTCGAGCGCGTCGATCAGACGGAACACCTTGCGGGCGGTCTCGGCGTCGACCGGGACCTTCAGCCCGGGCACGAACTCGGCGTCGGCGGAGTCGTAGTCGATCCCGGCGTCCTGCAGCGCCGTGCGGGCTGCGACCAGGTCGCTCGCCTCGGTGATGATCTCGAAGCCACCGCCCTGGTCGATGACGTCCTCGACACCGGCGTCCAGCACCGCGGTCATCACGGTGTCCTCGTCCAGGCCGTCGGTCTTCGTGACCGAGATGACGCCCTTGCGCGAGAAGTTGTAGGCGACGCTGCCCGGGTCGGCCATGGTGCCGCCGTTGCGCGACATCGCGGTCCGGACCTCGGCCGCCGCACGGTTCTTGTTGTCCGTGAGGCACTCGATCAGCATCGCGACGCCGTTCGGGCCGTAGCCCTCGTACATGATCGTCGTGTACTCGATGGTCTCGCCCGTGAGACCCGCACCGCGCTTGACGGCGCGGTCGATGTTGTCGTTGGGGACCGAGGTCTTCTTCGCCTTCTGCACGGCGTCGACCAGGGTCGGGTTGCCGGACATGTCGGCACCGCCCATCTTCGCGGCGACCTCGATGTTCTTGATCAGCTTGGCGAACGACTTGGCACGGCGCTGGTCGATGACGGCCTTCTTGTGCTTGGTCGTTGCCCACTTGGAATGCCCGGACACGGTTCTCCTTGCGTATTGCGGAAAGTCCCGCTCAGTTTAGCGGCCCACGGGCCGTCCACCGGCCTGGAGGCGCGGCGCGGCTCCGTCATGCCGGCGCGGATCCGGTGGGCGGTCGCGTCCACCGCCCTACGATGGTCCGGCAGGGAACGAACCACCAGGGGGACGCATGACCGATCCGTTGTCCGCACTCGCCGCGGCCGTCACCGCGCTGCCCGAGGACCGCGCGCTGCGCCTGCGGTACGCCGAACTGCTCGCCGACGCCGGGCGGCACGGCGAGGCGATCGAGCAGGCGGGCACCGTGCTGCAGCAGGCACCGGACGACGAGCAGGCCGCCGGGATCGTGCGGGCGTCCGCCCTCGCCGCCGCGGCCTCACCAGTTGTCGGTCCGGAGAGCCCCGGCGAGGACGGGAGCGGCGAGGACGGCGGGGGCGAGGACGGCAGCGGCGAGCCGACGGCGGCCCCGGCGACGCCGACGCACGGCGACGGGATCGACTGGTCGGCGCTGGAGCGGTCGATCGCCGACCCGACCGAAGCGCCGTTCCTCGAGCGGGCGGTGACCGAGGACGGCGAGACGGTCGCGGCCGTGCCCGAGGACGCCGACCCCGTGGTCGAGGTCCGGCGCGAGACCGTCCGACTCGCCGACGTCGGTGGACTCGAGGCCGTGAAGCGCCGGATCGACGAGTCCTTCCTGCAGCCGATGGCGCACCCGGAGATCGCGGCCGCGTTCGGCAAGCAGCTCCGCGGGGGCCTGCTCCTGTACGGGCCGCCCGGGTGCGGCAAGACGTTCCTGGCCCGCGCGATCGCCGGCGAGCTCGGTGCGCACTTCCTGTCCGTGACGCTGACGGACGTGCTCGACAAGTTCATCGGCGAGAGCGAGAAGAACGTGCACCGCGTCTTCCGTGAGGCACGGCGCCACGCCCCCGCGGTGCTGTTCTTCGACGAGATGGACGCGATCGGCGGGAAGCGCAGCGGCAACACGTCGTCGTCGTTCCGGAACGTGGTGAACCAGCTCCTCGTCGAGATGGACGGCGTCGACTCGCAGAACGACGGCGTCTACGTGCTCGCCGCGACGAACCACCCGTGGGACGTCGACGCCGCGCTGAAGCGCCCCGGCCGGTTCGACCGGATGGTCCTGGTCCGCCCACCGGACCAGGACGCCCGCGAGGCGATCCTCCGTGGACACCTGCAGAAGCGCCCGATCGAGGGCATCGACCTCCAGGACCTCGTCCGACGGACCCGTGGATTCTCCGGCGCCGACCTCGAGCACCTCGTCACGACCGCTGCCGAGAAGGCGATGACCGACTCGATCCGGTCCGGTGCCGTGCGACCGGTGCGGATGCCCGACCTGCGCGACGCCCTCAAGGAGGTCAAGCCCTCCATCGGCCCCTGGGTGCAGGCCGCCCGGAACGTGGCCGAGTACTCGAACAGCAGCGGCGAGTACGACGACATGGCCGAGTGGTTGCGCGAGGAGCGCGAGCTCTGATGGTGGACGCCGTCGACGTCGTCGTCGAACGCGCGGACGCCCTGCTCGGGTTCGGGCGTCCCGACGAGGCCAGGACGGTGCTCACGGCGGCGGTCGCCGACGCACCGGACGACGTGCGGCTCTGGGCGAGCCTCGCCCGAGCCGAACGGGCGCGGCACGACCACGCGTCCAGCCGGGTCGCGGCGGAACGCGCGCTGGCGATCGACCCCGAGCACGCCGGCGCGATGTGGACCCGGATCAACGCACTCCTCGAGACCAAGGAGCGGGTCGAGGCCAAGCGCGCCGCCGACCGCCTGCTCGAACGCAGCCCCGACTGGGCGCAGGCGCACCTGCTCTGGGCCTTCGCGTACACCCGGTGGTCCCGGGCCAAACGCACCATCACCGAGGAGCAGATCTGGCCCCTCGCCGACGTGCCGCGGGCCGCGGCCGCCCTCGACCGGGCACTCGAACTGGCCCCGCACGACGCCGTTCTCCTCGCTGACGCCGCCGGTTGTTACCGTGCCCTGGCCTGGACGGACGAGACCTACCGGGCGCGGGCGACCGCCGCACTGGATCGCGCCCTCGAACTCGATCCGAACGACGAGTGGGTGATGCTCGCGGCGGGATCGGTGCTGTCTGCGCCGGGGCGGGTCGCCAACGCGGCGCAGGTGCTCGCGCAGCACCCGAGGTCGTGGGAGGCCCTCCGCCGCGTGGACCACGGGGTCTTGAACCTCGTGTCCATCCCGGTGGCGGTCGTCACCTGGCTGCTGCTCGCCTCGGTCCTCGGCGCCCACGTCGCGGCGGGCGGCGGCGCGAACGTCGTGACGAAGACGCTCGGCTGGGGCGTGACCGGAGTCGGGGCCCTCTGGGTGCTGGTGGTCGAGGTGGGCTCGTTCGTGGCGTTCCCCCGCGGCCTCCTCCGCCGGACCGTGCGCCGCATCCCGCTCGTCCCGGTCGTCCTCGTGCTGACGGCCGTCACCTGGATCGTCGGCACCGTCGTCGCGGTGGTGCTGCTCACCGGCACCGTGCCACCGGACGGCGACGCTGCCGCCGCGCTCGTCGCGGTCCTCGCCGTCGCCCTCCTGCTCGAGTCGGCCGCGCGGAGCGCGATCACGATCGCCCTGCGGCGGACGCAGGTGCGATCGGGGCTGTGGGCCGGACCGGTCGCCGAACGGGGACGCCGCAGAGAAGACGACAGCGACCGGACCGGAGCGCTCCTCGGGGGCCTGGCCGCCCTCGCCGCCTGGCTCCACGTCGCACTGTCGGCGCCGTCCGTCGCCACCTGGGCAGCCTGGTCGGTACCGCTCCTGCTCGCCGCGCGGGTGTTCGTGTTCCGGTACTCGGCGGAGCTCCTGCGCGCGGACGACGGACGACGCCGACCGCGGGCCGTGGTGGATGCCGTGCTCGCGGGCGTGTTCGCCACCGGGGCGGTGGGCGCCGTCGGCCTGCAGGTCGCGACGGCACTCGGCGTCGTCTGACCGACGGGCAGGGTTCTTCGCTCGGTGCTCCGTGGTCGGTGCTCGGCGTCGCCGTGCTCCGACGTCGACGTGCCCCGCGGTCAGGCGGTGCGGACCAGGTCCAGGAACCGGCGGTGGAAGCGGTCCTCGCCAGCGACCTCGGGGTGGAACGCACTCGCGATGACGTTGCCCTGCTGCACCGCGACGACCTGGCCGTCCGGCAGGGCGCCGAGGACGTGGACGTCGCCACCGCGCTGCTCGACCACCGGGGCGCGGATGAACACCGCGTGCACCGGTGCCTCGCCCAGGTCGGGCATCGGGATGTCGATCTCGAACGAGTCGTTCTGCGCACCGAACGCGTTGCGCCGCACCGTGGTGTCGAGCACGTCGAGGGTCTGCTGCCCGCTGATGCCGTCGGTGATCCGCGACGACAGCATGATCATCCCGGCGCAGGTGCCGTAGGTGGGAAGCCCGGCACGGATCGCGTCGGCGAGGGGCTCGGCGACCCCGAAGGCGCGGGACAGCTTGTCCATCACGCTCGACTCGCCGCCGGGGATCACGACACCGTCGAGGGTCTCGATCTCCTCCGGACGACGGAGTGGCACCACGTCGGCGCCGAGCTCGGTCAGCGAGGCGAGGTGCTCCCGGAAGTCACCCTGCAGCGCCAGGACCCCGACGCGGGGCCGAGCACCGCTCGTCGGACTACCAGCCACGCTCGGCGAGGCGGTGCGGTGCGGGGACGTCGGCGACGTTGATGCCGACCATCGCCTCGCCCAGACCACGGGAGACCTCGGCGATGACCTTCGGGTCGTCGTGGAAGGTCGTGGCCTTGACGATCGCAGCGGCACGGGCCGCCGGGTCGCCGGACTTGAAGATGCCGGAACCGACGAACACGCCGTCGGCGCCGAGCTGCATCATCATCGCGGCGTCGGCCGGGGTGGCGACACCACCGGCGGTGAACAGGACGACGGGGAGCTTGCCGGTGCGGGCGACTTCCTGCACGACGTCGATCGGGGCCTGGAGCTCCTTGGCGGCGACGTAGAGCTCGTCGTCGCGCAGGTTGCGGAGCGCCGCGATCTCCTTGGTGATGGTGCGGATGTGCTTGGTGGCCTCGGACACGTCACCCGTGCCGGCCTCGCCCTTGGAGCGGATCATGGCTGCGCCCTCGGTGATGCGGCGGAGCGCTTCGCCCAGGTTGGTGGCACCACAGACGAAGGGGGTGGTGAACTTCCACTTGTCGATGTGGTTCACGTAGTCGGCCGGGGACAGCACCTCGGACTCGTCGATGTAGTCGACGCCGAGCTCCTGCAGCACCTGCGCCTCGACGAAGTGGCCGATGCGGGCCTTCGCCATGACGGGGATCGACACCGCGGCGATGATCTCCTCGATCATCGAGGGGTCGGACATGCGGGCGACGCCGCCCTGCGCACGGATGTCCGCGGGGACGCGCTCGAGGGCCATGACGGCGGTCGCACCGGCTTCTTCCGCGATGCGGGCCTGCTCGGCGTCGACGACGTCCATGATCACGCCGCCCTTGAGCATCTCGGCCAGGCCGCGCTTGACGCGGTCGGAGCCGGTGATCGAGGTGCCAGGGGTGCCGGAGGTGCTGGTGCTGTCGCTCATGATGCCGACCAGTCTAGTGCGCCCAGGGCCACCCGTCGGCGACGAGTCGACGGGTCTCGCCGAGCATCTGCGACATCGACTTCGTCCGGGCGATGATCGGGAAGAAGTTCGCGTCGGACTGCCACCGCGGAACGATGTGCTGGTGCAGGTGTGCGGCCACCCCGGCGCCGGCGACCTCGCCCTGGTTCATGCCGATGTTGAAGCCGTCGCAGTGCGAGACCTCGCGCAGGACCCGCATCGCGGTCTGGGTCAGCTCGCCGATCTCGCGCAGTTCGTCCGGCGTCGCCTCGTCGTAGAGCGGGACGTGCCGGTACGGGCAGACGAGCAGGTGCCCGTTGTTGTACGGGAACAGGTTGAGCAGCACGTAGGCGTGCTCACCCCGGGCCACGATCAAGGCGTCCTCGTCGGACTTCCGCGGGGCTTCGCAGAACGGGCAGTCGTCGTCGTGCCCGCGACCCCGGCCCTCGCGGCCGGCGTCGATGTACGCCATCCGGTGCGGGTTCCACAGCCGCTGGAAGGCGTCCGGGACGGCCGCGCCGGTCGCGGCGTCCCGGATGACGAGCGGATCGTCGTCGGACCCGGAACCCCCTGCACCGGAACCCGCGGAACCGGACCCGAGCGGGCCCGAGGAGCCGGCCACGTCGTCGACGTGACCGGTCCCCGCGGGGCGATCCGGGCCTCCCGGCAGATCCGTCTGGTCCCGCTGGTCCGTCATCAGACCTGCGTGCGCTCGCGGATCGCGGTGAGGATGCGGTCCACGGCCTCGTCGACGGGCACTGCGTTGTCCTGGCGACCGTCGCGGAAGCGGAAGCTGACGGCGCCGGCGTCGCGGTCGTCGCCACCGGCGATGAGCTGGAACGGCACCTTCGCCTTGGTGTGCGTGCGGATCTTCTTCTGCATGCGGTCGTCCGAGTGGTCGACCTCGGCGCGGACGCCGTGCGTGCGGAGCTTCGCGATGACCTCGTCGAGGTAGTCGCCGTACTCGGCCGCGACCGGGATGCCGACGACCTGGACGGGCGACAGCCACGCCGGGAACGCACCCGCGTAGTGCTCGGTGAGGACACCGAAGAATCGCTCGATCGAACCGAACAGCGCGCGGTGGATCATCACCGGACGCTGGCGCGAGCCGTCGGCGGCGGTGTAGTCGATGCCGAACCGCTCGGGCAGGTTGAAGTCGAGCTGCACGGTCGACATCTGCCAGGTGCGACCGATGGCGTCACGCGCCTGCACGGAGATCTTCGGGCCGTAGAACGCCGCACCCGCCGGGTCCGGCACGAGCTCGAGCCCGGACTCCTCGGCGACCTGGCGCAGGGTCTCCGTCGCGACGTCCCAGACCTCGTCGTCACCGACGTACTTCTCCGGGTCCTTCGTGGAGAGCTCGAGGTAGAAGTCGTCGAGGCCGTAGTCGCGCAGGAGCGAGAGCACGAACGCGAGGGTCGTGGTCAGCTCCTCCTTCATCTTCTCCTGCGTGGTGAAGATGTGCGCGTCGTCCTGGGTCAGGCCGCGCACGCGGGTGAGGCCGTGGATGACGCCGGACTTCTCGTTGCGGTACACCGTGCCGAACTCGAACATCCGGAGCGGCAGGTCGCGGTAGGAGCGGGGCTGCGACCGGTAGGCCAGGATGTGCATCGGGCAGTTCATCGGCTTGAGGTAGTAGTCGGCGCCCTGGCGGGTGACGTTGCCGTCCTCGTCGCGTGCCTCGTCCATGTGCATGGCCGGGAACATGCCGTCCTTGTACCAGCCGAGGTGCCCGGAGGTCTCGAACAGGTCGCCCTTGGTGATGTGGGGCGTGTAGACGAACGAGTAGCCGTTCTCCTCGTGCCGACGGCGCGAGTAGTCCTCCATCTCGCGGCGGATGATGCCGCCCTTCGGGTGGAAGATCGCCAGGCCGGAACCGATCTCGTCGGGGAACGAGAACAGGTCGAGTTCGGCGCCGAGCTTGCGGTGGTCACGCTTGGCGGCTTCTTCGAGGCGCACCAGGTACGCCTTGAGCTGGTCCTTGTCGGGCCAGGCGGTGCCGTAGATGCGCTGCAGCTGCGGGTTCTTCTCGGAGCCACGCCAGTAGGCAGCGGCGACGCGCATGAGCTTCGCGGCGTTGCCGATCCAACGGGTGTGCGGGACGTGCGGGCCGCGGCAGAGGTCCTGCCACAGCACCTCGCCCGACTTCGGGTCGACGTTCTCGTACACCGTCAGCTCGCCGGCGCCGACCTCGACGCTCTCGCCGGAGTCGCCGTCGCTCGCTGCGCCCTTGAGGCCGATGAGCTCCTGCTTGTACGGCTCCCCCGCCATCAGCTCGCGTGCCTGCTCGTCGGTGACGACGACGCGACGGAAGCGCTGGGCCTGCTTGACGATGCGGTCCATGCCCTTCTCGATCGCCTTGAGGTCTTCGGGGGTGAACGGCTCGGCGACGTCGAAGTCGTAGTAGAAGCCGTCGGTGACGGGCGGACCGATGCCGAGCTTGGCGTCCGGGTTGATCTGCTGCACGGCCTGCGCCAGCACGTGGGCGGCCGAGTGGCGGAGGATGTCGAGCCCGTCCTGCTCCTGCAGGGTGACGGGCTCAGCGGTCTCACCGGCCTGCACGTCCGCCGCGAGGTCCTTGAGGACGCCGTCGACGCGGATGGCGACGATGCCGCGCGCACCGTCGAAGAGCTCGGTGCCGGTCGTGGTCGTCGTCGCGGTCCGGGGCTCGGGTGCCTGGGGAAGCTCGGCGGGCGCGGGTGCGACTGACTCGGTCACGATGATGGGACTCCTCGATCGAAATGGTGCGTCAAGACTAGTGCGAGACGTGCTCGCGTGCGGACGGCCGCGGGCGCTGCTCGGTCGTCGGCGCTCAGGCCGGGACGGCGCCGAGCGTCGCGACGGGCAGCCGCGGCTCGAGGCGCTCGCGTCCGTTCAGGCCGTCGAGCTCGAGCAGCGCTGCGAAGCCGATCGCCTGGTAGCCGGCGCGCTCGAGCAGCGTGATGGTCGCGGCTCCGGTCCCCCCGGTGGCCAGGACGTCGTCGACGACGAGCACCCGCGTGCCTGCGGGCAGCTGACCCGGTCGCAGTTCGAGTTCGGCCTCGCCGTACTCGAGCGCGTACTGCTCGCTCAGGACCTCGCCGGGGAGCTTGCCCGCCTTGCGCACCGTGAGCACACCGACCTGGTGCTGGGCGGCGATGCCCCCGGCCAGTGCGAAGCCACGGGCCTCGATGCCGGCGACGGCGTCGAAGCCGGCCCCGACCGCGAACGGTGCCGCGAGTGCTTCGCACACGCGACCGAAGGCGACGGCGTCCGAGAACACCGGCGTCACGTCGCGGAACAGCACCCCCGGCTTCGGGAAGTCCGGCACGAGGGCGGTGAGGCGTTCGACGAGTGCAGCTGCGGTTTCGGTCACCCGCCAACGGTACGGGAGGCCCGGGCTGCGACCGACACGTCGGCGCACGGTGCGAGGCTGGTCGCCTCGTGCGGGCCCCACCGTGCGCTGCACGGTGCGGGTTCCGTCGGACGGTTCACCGAAGGTGGCTCGGTGCGAGGTTGTTTCCTCGCACCGAGCCGTTCAGGCCGCACGGGCTCCGGGAGGACGCACCGTGCGTGCGTGACGCCGACGACAGTGCTGGCGACAGCGCCTGCGGTCAGCGCCACATCCGCATCGCGGCGCCCTGGGTGATCCAGTCGGTCTCGCGCTGTCGGCGTTCCCGCTCGAGGCGGGCCAGCGTGGCGAGGTCGATCTCGGGCCGCTCCTTGCGGGTGCGTCGGCTCCAGATGATGAGCGACATCCCGACGCGGAGTGCGATGCGGTCGGCGAGTGAGACCCGGCCGCGCACCGCGCGGGTATCGGGTGGACGGGTGGTGGTCTTCGTGGACACGGTGATCCCCTTCAGGGCATGGCAGAGCTGCCCGGATGTCGGGCATGACGAAACCGCCCGGATCGCGGGCAGTGAGAATTGAATGCGTGGGAATGCACTCCGGGATGGTCCGGAAATGTTCGGACAACGATCGCGGAATGCGCGTCGACACCGAGAGCGTCGCACTGCCCACCGACATTCTTCCGGCGTCGTCCGTACAGATCGGACGGGACGCATCGACGTGCCGTCGAGCCGTTCGGTGGACGAACGAACCGGTGCTGCACGAGCCAGAGCGGCTCAGTGCAGGGTGCCCTGAGGCACAGATGTCAGGAGAGCGGGACGCTCCGGGTCAGCGGACGCGGGACGGGGAACCGACGCGTCCACGGATTCCGCGGAACGGAGTGGTCGTTGCGATCATCATGGTCGGCCCCCTTTCGGTCTCGAGCTGGTGGAGTGGTCCGGGTCGAATGTTCGACCGTTCGCGACGAGTGAACACTATCGGCACCGCAAATCGGAGCGCAACCCCTTTTTCGGAAAACGTCTGGAATTGCATTCCCGAACAGGCCGATCACGGTGCGAGGTTCGTGTTCTCGTGGCGACTCGCCGGCTGCGTGCAGAGTTCCCGTCGTGCATCGGCGCCGGGCCTGCCGGCTGCACCGTGCGCTTTCGGCGGACCGGTGGCAGCCTGCGTGCTCGGTGCGGGATCGCAGGCCTGCACGGTGCGGGCAACCTCGCACCGGGTGACGGAGCACGCACGGAGCACGCACGGTGCACGCCGGAGGCCCGGTACCGAATCGGTACCGGGCCTCCGGCGTGCGTGCGAGCGGACTAGACCGCGGCGTGCTCCGCGACGCTCGCCGTCAGGGAGTCACCCTCGACGTCGATCCGCACGGTGTCACCCGCGGTCACCCCGCCCTCGACCACGAGTGTCGCGATGCGGTCGTCGACCTCGCGCTGGATGAGCCGACGGAGCGGACGGGCGCCGTACTCCGGCTCGTACCCGTGCTCGGCGAGCCAGGCGACCGCGGCGTCGGACACCGACAGGACCATGTCCTGTGCGACCAGCCGGAGCGCCGTGTCCTGCAGCAGCAGGGACACGATCGACGCGATCTGGGACCGGTCGAGCTTGCGGAACAGCACGATCTCGTCGATGCGGTTGATGAACTCGGGCCGCATCGCCTCGCGCAGCTTGCCCATGACGCGGGCCCGCAGGTCGTCCTCGGCGAAGCCGTCCGTGGCACCGACCGGGGAGAACCCGAGCGCTCCCGAGCGGGAGGCCAGGAACTCCGAGCCGATGTTCGACGTCATGATGACGACGGTGTTCCGGAAGTCGACCGTCCGCCCCTGCCCGTCGGTGAGCCGGCCGTCGTCGAGCACCTGCAGCAGCAGGTTGAAGACGTCCGGGTGGGCCTTCTCGACCTCGTCGAGCAGGATCACCGAGTACGGGTTGCGACGGACACGCTCGGTGAGCTGGCCGGCCTCGTCGTGGCCGACGTACCCGGGAGGGGCACCGACCAGGCGCGACACGGTGTGGCGTTCGCCGAACTCGCTCATGTCGAAGCGGAGCATGGCGGACTCGTCACCGAACAGCGACGACGCCAGGGCCTTCGCGAGTTCGGTCTTGCCGACGCCGGTCGGTCCGAGGAACAGGAAGCTGCCCACCGGACGACGCGGGTCGCCCATGCCGGTCCGGCTGCGCCGAACCGCCTTGGCGATCGCCCGCACGGCGTCGTCCTGGCCGACGACGCGGTCGTGCAGCTCGGACTCGAGCGCGGCGAGCCGCGTCTTGTCGGCCGAGCCGAGTCGGGTCACCGGGATCCCGGTGGCACGGGACACCACGGCGGCGATGTCGGCTTCCGTGATCGACGTGTCCGCGGATTCCGGACGGGAGGTCTGGCTGGCGTCCGCCGACGAGGCGGCGGTGATCCGGGCCTCCAGTCCGACGATCTCGTCACGCAGGTCGGACGCTTCCTCGTAGTGCTCCTCGGCGACCGCGCTGTCCTTGCGGGCGGTCAGGTCGGCGACCTGGGCCCGCAGTGCCTCGACGTCGACGTCGCCCGACAGGGCGAGGCGGCGGCGTGCACCGGCCTGGTCGACGAGGTCGATGGCCTTGTCCGGCAGGTGCCGGTCGGTCACGTAGCGGTGCGAGAGCTCGACCGCGGCGCGGAGTGCCTCGGGCGTGTAGGCGACGCCGTGGTGCTCCTCGTAGCGCGGGGCGAGGCCGGTCAGGATCGCGACGGCGTCCTCGACGTTCGGCTCCCCCACCGTGACGGGCTGGAACCGGCGCTCGAGCGCGGCGTCCTTCTCGATCCGGCGGTACTCGTCGAGCGTCGTCGCGCCGACCAGGTGCAGGTCGCCGCGGGCGAGCCGGGGCTTGAGGATGTTGCCGGCGTCCATCGAGCCGCCCTCGCCGCCGCCACCGGCGCCGACGACGGTGTGGAGTTCGTCGACGAAGACGATGAGCTCGTCGGCGTGCGCCGCGATCTCGTCCATCGCCGTGGTGAGGCGCTCCTCGAAGTCGCCGCGGTACCGGGTGCCGGAGAGCATGCCGGGCAGGTCGAGCGCGACGACCCGCTTGCCCTGCAGCAGGGCGGGGACGTCGCCGTCGACGATGCGCTGGGCGAGGCCCTCGACGATCGCGGTCTTGCCGACGCCGGGCGCACCGATCAGCACCGGGTTGTTCTTGGTGCGGCGGAGCAGGATCTCGACGGTCTGCTCGATCTCGTCGGCGCGGCCGATCACCGGGTCGACGTGCCCGTCACGGGCGCGCTCGGTCAGGTCGGTGCCGAACTGGTCGAGCGTCGGGGTGTCGCTGTCGGAACCGGACTCGGCCGTTCCGGTCGTCGCAGCGGTTCCTGGCATGGAGCGCCCCGCTCGTGCTGCTGCCGCGGCCTGCTGGGCGTAGTCCTGCATGACCTGCGGGGTGATCCCGGCGCTGGCGAGCAGCTGGCCGGTCACGGTCTCCTGGTCCGTCACGAGCGCGAAGAAGACGTGCTCGGGGTCGGTGTAGGTGCTGCCGAAGCCCCGCGCGGCCTGCGTCGCCTCGACGAGGATGCGCTGGGCGGTGCCGGTCAGTGCCGGGCGGCCGGGCTGCTCGGCGAGCGGTTCGTGCGCCATCGGCAGGCGCTGCTCGATCTCGTCGGCGAGGCGCTGGGGGTCGACCCCGGCAGAACGCACGACGGCGTCGAACGGTTCGGTGCGGACGAGCACGTGCAGGATGTGCAGTGCGTCGATCTCGCGCTGCCCCTGCGCGAGCGCGAACTCGGCGGTGTGATGGAGCAGCTCGTGGGTCCGGCGGCTGAGCAGCCGGGTGATGTCGACCGGTCGACCGAACGCGCGGACGCGCTGCTGGTCACCGGTGCGTTGTGCCGCAAGCAGGCGGGCGAGGAACTCGTCGAACGAGTCGTTGCCGCCGGTCGGGCCGAACGTCTCTGGCAAAGGGACCTCCTGGGAACTTGAGTGCCTTCGACTCAATGCAACGCAGGAGGGCCCGGGTCATTCCCGGTTCCGGAATGAACTTGCGGCGACTCGACTCAGGTCCGCGCGATGGGTGCGGAGACCGCCTCGGTGATCCGCGCGAGGTCCGTCGGCGCCACCTCGACGTCGAAGCCGCGACGTCCGCCGGACACGAAGATGCTCGCGTACGACAGTGCTGACTCGTCGAGCACGGTGCGGAGCCGGGTCTTCTGGCCGACCGGACTGATGCCGCCGACCACGTAGCCCGTGCGCTTCTCGGCGAGGGCGGGATCGGCCAACGTCGCCTTCTTGCCCCCGACCGCCGCGGCGATGGCCTTGAGGTCGAGCCGGTTCGCCACCGGCACGATCGCCACCGCCAGTGCGCCGTCGACCGAGACGACCAGGGTCTTGAAGACCTGCTCCTCGCGGAGGCCGAGGGCGGCGGCCGCCTCTTCGCCGAAGTTGGTGGCACTCTCGTGGTGCTCGTACACGTGCGGCGTGTACGGGACCCCGGCCGCCTCGAGCGCGACGGTCGCTGGGGTGCTCGGCGAACCTGCGGTCATGCCGTGATCCTCCCCCGCCGCACCTTCCGGTCCTCGACGGCACGCGGGCGTTACGCTGAACGGACCATGACCGCCGTCCTGCTCGTGCTCCGCGCCACCGCCGCGCTGGTGCTCGGTGACCCCGCCGCGGGGGTCCTGCCCCTGCTGGCGGTGGCGGCGCTCGGACTGACCGCGGTCGCCGTGACCGTGGTGGTCGCACGCCTGCTCGTCGCGGTGCTGGCGGCCGTCATCGGCGTCGGATCGACGTCGATGTCCGATCGGACCGCCGTGCCCGACCTGGTCACCCGCATCGGGTGGAGCCACCCCGACGCCGACGGACACGTCCGCTCGCGGGCACCGGGGGTCGCGACCCCGGCCTGACCACCGACCGGTGGCCGGGCCGCACGCGCACCCCGCTGACCCACCACCGATCGGAACCGTCATGGACCTGTCCACCCTGCCCCTCGTCGGCCCGCTGCTGCACGGCGGCGCGGACCTCGTCGCCGCGCTCACCGCGGCGCTGTCCCCCGTCGCCGGCTCGTTCGCCGCGGCGATCGCCGTCGTGCTCCTCACCCTGGCCGTCCGCCTGGTGCTCGTGCCGCTGTCCGTGCTGCAGGTGCGGGCCGAGCGCGACCGTCGGCGCCTCGCACCCCAGCTCGCGGCGCTGCGGAAGCGGTACGGCCGCGACACCCAGCGCCTGCAGCGCGCGATGCAGCAGCTCTACACCGACGAGAAGGTCTCGCCGCTGGCCGGCTGCCTGCCCGTCCTCGCGCAGGCACCCGTGGTGTCGCTCGTCTACGCCCTGTTCACGCACGCCTCGATCGGCGGCACCGCGAACACCCTGCTGGACGCCACCTTCGTCGGGGTCCCGCTCGGGCACTCCCTGATCGTCACGCTCACGTCGCCGCTGTGGGTGCACGCCTGGGTTTTGCTGGTGTTGTTGGCGGTGCTCGCGGTCGTCGTCGAACTGAGCCGCCGGTCGAACCTGCACTGGAACCCGGTGGCGGCGCCGGAGCCCGGCACGCCCGGGGCCGCCGCGACGGTCGCCGTCGGCCGGTACGCGCCGTTCGTCACGGTCGTGTTCGCGGCGATCGCACCGCTCGCCGCCGCGCTCTACGTCGTGACGAGTGCGGCCTGGACGTACGGGGAACGCGCCGTGCTGCGCCGGGTGGTCCGCTAGCCGCCCTGGCCCTCCTGCTGCGGACCCTGGTCGACCGGGTCGTACTCGGTGCCGCGACCCTGTTCCTCGTCGGCGGTCGGCACGTGGCGTTCGGTGCCGGTCCCGCCGGGGCTGGTCGCGATGTAGTCGGCCTCGCCGGACTGGGTGTCGTGGCTCAGCGGCTCGAGGGTCTCGGCGTCGGCGTCGTGCTGCGGCGTGGGGTCGGTGCTCATGCACCACGCCTACTCCCTCGTTCTGGGTGCGCGCGCACGGCCGGCCGGTGCCACGATGGACCTGTCCACGCGACCGGCAGAGCGGGAGTGCGCATGGCCCACGACGACGTGGCAGCGGAACGGGCACGGCTCGAAGCCGTCGCCTGGGGAGCAGGGTCGAGCCCGGCGGACGCGGCGCGCGCCCGGATCGCGCTGCAGGACCTGGAGCGCGGACAGCGACCGCGCAGGCGCCCGGTCGCGACGGCACGGGATCCACTGCCGGGAGGCCCGGGACCGGTCCGCACGTCGGCCCCGTCCGCAGCGCGGTCGGGTCCAGGGCCCGTGGCCGGGCCAGTGCCGGCTTCTGTACCCGCGCCCGCCGGCGCTGCGGCCGTGCCCGCTGCAGCCGACGCGCCGGAGCCGACCGACGGCGGTGGGGGCGACCACGTCGACGAGGCGCGGGGTGACGGCGGAGGCGAGCCGGGCCTCCAGGCCGTGCCGACCGCTCGCACCCGGTGGCGTCGGTGGCTGTGGACGGAGCGACCACGCGCCTGGATCGCGGGCGGCGCGGCGGCGGCGGTGGGCGTGGCGTTCGCGGCCGGGACGCTCGTCGGGACCGCGCAGCCCGACGTCGCAGCCGCGCCGAGCGTCACGCCGACGGCGGGGACGGTGACCCTCGAGCAGCTGCTCGACGTGCCGCAGACGTACGCCGACCAGCTGCCGGGGCCGGTCGCGGCGCCCGTGAGCCTGCACACGACGCGACTGGTCTTCACGAACCGGGCGCTCGACGGCGGGACCGCCGAGACCCCATGGAACGTCTGGGCCGGCATCGGGACCGACCGGTCGACGATCTGCCTGGTGGCGACGGCGGACCGCATCGAGTCGTCGACGGCGTGCTTCCCACGGCAGGCGGCGTTGCACGGATCGGTGTCGATGTCGGCGCAGTCCAGGAGCGGCACGCTGACGATCGAGCTGCGCGGGGGCGGGGTCCAGGGTCGGGTGACGAACGAGTACTGAGCGAGCGGTCGGGAGCTGAGTGTTTCGTTGGAGCGCTCCGACAAATGTGCTGGATGCCCTCGCGAGAGACGTTCCATCGTGCAACACTGGATGAGCGCACTCGTCGTGGAGTCGTACCCACATCATCCACATCCGCCAGCGAGCGCGCCCCGCAGACCCTCCAGGTCACCGCCGTCAGAACGATCGGCACCGTCGCGCGCTCCACCGTGCCTCGGAGGAGGTCAGCAGCGTGTCCACCAACACCACCACCTCGGCCGTGTCGACCCACACGCGGCCGATCACCGTCACCAGCCAGTCGATCGTCGGCATCGCCGTCCTCGGACTGGCCACGTTCTTCGCCATCACCACCGAGCTCATGCCCGTCGGGCTGCTCGGCACGATGAGCGCGGACCTCGGCGTGACCGAGGCCACCATGGGCATCGTCATCACCGTGTACGCCGCGGCCGTCGCGCTCCTCGCGCTGCCGCTCACCGCGTTCACCGCGAAGCTGCCCCGCAAGACCGTGCTCGTCGCCACGCTCGTCGGCTACACCGTGTCGAACCTGATGGTCGCGCTCGCACCGTCGTTCGCCGTGGTCTGCGCCGGACGCGTCGTCGGCGGCATCGCGCACGCGCTGTTCTTCTCGGTCGCCTCGGCGTACGCCACCCGGATCGTCCCGCCGCGGCTGGCCGGTCGCGCGATCGCGTTCGTGTACTCCGGTAGCTCGCTCGGGTTCGTGCTCGGCGTGCCCCTCGCGACCTGGGTCGCGCAGCACATCGGCTGGCGCCAGGCCGTGTTCTCCGTCGGGGTCGCCGCAGCGGCACTCGCGATCGTCGCCCTGCTGTTCCTGCCCGCCGTCCGCGGCGCCTCGTCGCCGCACATCGGATCGCCGAAGGCCTGGGCACGCACCGGGCTGCTGTCCGTCGTGATCGCCGACATGCTGCTCTTCGCCGGGCACTACGTCGTCTACACCTACATCGGGCCGTACGCGATCGACGCCGGGCTCGATGCCGGCATGGTGAGCGGGGCGCTGCTCGTGCTCGGTGGCACCGGTGTCGTCGGGCTCTGGCTCGCCGGCATGTTCGTGGACCGTGCGCCCCGGCAGACCCTGATCGCCTCGGTCGCCGTGATGGCCGTGGCCTTCGCGACGATGCCGTTCGTGCACGGCTCCCTGATCGGGACGATGGTCGTCGCGGGCGTCTGGATGGCCGCGAACGGCACCACGGGCACGCTCTTCATGGCCGCGGCGATCCGCGCCGGAGGCGTCTCCCCCGACATCGCCGGCGCACTGGTCAACGGCGCGTCGAACATCGGCATCGCCGGTGGTGCGGCGTTCGGCGGGCAGGCGCTCGGGATCGTCGGGCTGCAGTACCTGCCGTTCGCCGGCGCCGCGGTGCTGGTCGGGGCGCTCGGGGTCGTCGTGCTGGCGCGCCGTGGGTTCCCGGTGCACTCGCACGCGCAGGAGCACCTGTCGACCTCGTCCATCGAGGCCATCACGTCGTCGCTCGCGGTCGTCACCACGTCGGTGCCGGTCGTCGGGCGGGCGATCCAGACGGTCACGGGATCGATCGGCGTCGTCACCGGGTCGGTGCAGCGGCAGCGGACGCGGACCCGGTAGCGCTGGCGGGTCGTCCGGCCGGTGGGTCGGCGGGGTGGTCGGTGGCCGAGTGGTCACGACATGCCGCGCGCCGATCGTCGAGTGGTCGAGAAGTGTCGGCTGGAGGCTCGCCGGGCGACGGTTTGTGACCCCTCGGTGGACGCGGGCGGCGTGTTGTGCGACCGCAGCCGCCGCGACCGCGCCCGCGCCCGCCGGGCGGTCAGTCCTGCAGGTGGTCGGTGCGGCGGCGGTTGCGCACCGCGCGGTAGACCAGCAGCGCCGCACCGAGCAGCACCAGCACCCCGGCGGCGATGAGTCCCGGACCGAGGTCGGCCCCCGTGTACGCCAACGGTCCACCGTCCCCCGCGTCGCCCTGGCCCGACACCGGCGCGGAGCCCGAGCCCGAGCCTGCAGCGGGGACGGTCGGAGCCGCTGAAGGAGCGCCACTCGGCGACGGTGACGGCGACGGAGCGGGAGCCGGACCCACCGCGGCCCGCACCACGAACGCCAGCGGCGTCGCGGCCCCGGACTCCGGGGTGACGACGGTCGCCGCCTCGGCCCCCTCGACGTCGACCGAGACGACGTACTCGGTCGTGGGCTCCAGGCCGGTCAGATCGAACGCACCGTCGTCGTCCGTGACGACCGACACAGGATCGCCGGACTGCGTGTCCGTCGGAGCCGCGACGACCTCGACGTCCGGAACGGGCTCGCCGTTCGTGTCGACGACCGTGCCGGGCTGGTCGGTCGTGACCTCGGCTGCGGTTGCTGCGGAGGCGAACGGCAGGTCGGACGAAGCACGCTCGCCGGCGACGGCCGTCACACCGGTGTTCGAGGTCGCCCCGGTCGCCCCCGGCTCGGGACGTTCGGTCCGGACGGTGTACGTGCCCGCCGCGGTGGCGAAGACGTAGCGACCGTCGGCATCGGTCTCCGTCGATGCGACCACGGCGCCCGTGCCGTCGACGAGCTCGACCACCGCGCCGGCGGGCACGGATGCACCGTCGAGCGAGACCGCACCCGCGACCGTCGCGACGACGGCGGCCGCGGCATCGATCACGTCGGGGACAACGGGTGCCGCGTCGTCGTCGCCGGTGGTGATGGTCACGGGCGGCTCGTCGGCGACGGACACGTCGAGGTCGGTGTCCGCCGGCAGGTCCGAGCCGGTGTAGACGCCGTCGCTGTTCGTCGTGGTGTCGACGAGGACGTCCCCGGAGTCCGGGTCGGTGATGACGACCTCGAGGTTCGAGACCGGTCGGCCGTCCTCGTCGACCACGGTGCCGATGACCGACACGGTGTCCTCCGGCGACGTGAACGCGAAGTCGGCCTGCTGGTCCACGCCGCCCGGCGAACCTGCCTGGGCGAGGGAGACCCTGGTCGGCTGGTCCGGGCCCTCGGCGCCGTCCGGCGGGGTGATCTCGACGCGGTAGTTCGCGATGACCGGCAGCTGCGGGAACGCGTAGGTGCCGTCGGGGTCGGTGGTCGTCGTGTAGACGGTGCCGCGCGGAGCGGTGACGCGGACGATCGCCCCGGGGATGGGGGCACCGTCGAGGGTCGCCGTGCCGGTGATCGCGGCGGTGCGGTTGGCGAACCAGGTCTGGTACACGGGGAACCCGCTGCGCTGCTGGTACGTGATCGTCAGGCTGGTGAGTGACACGGTCGGCGTGAACCAGGCCGTGGCACCGGCGGTGTCGACCGCGCCGGTGTTGCCCCTCAGGGTCCGGGTGGCCGGGTCCCAGGTGGGCCGGTCCTGGCCGGTCGTGTCGTCGGGGTCGGCGGTGCACGACGGCCCTCCGGCGACGGCGGCCGAGCACGAGTTGTAGGAGCTCACGTAGCCGAGCTGCTCCGCGGTCGCGGCGCCACCCCCGGAGACGGTGGCCGAGATGGTCGCCCGATCGGCGTCGACGTCGCCGAGCACGAACGACCAGCTCTGGGCACCCGGCGTCGGCTCGGCGAACGTGTAGGTGGTCGTCGATGCCCCGGTCGTGGGCGAGTCGACGTTCGGCCGCTGGTTCATGTAGGTCGTGCCGCGGCTCGTCCCGTAGACCGCGCCCGACGGGGTCGACGCCGACTGCCAGGTCGATGCCCCGCTGACGACGGTCGACTGCCGGGAGTCCGACGTGAAGGTCGTCTCGGGGAACCCGGCGAGCGTCATCGTGCCGGTGTAGGCCCGGCTCGCTCCGCTGAGGGTGAAGGTCCCCCAGTTGCCGACCGGCTCCGCCGACGCACTGGTCGCGCCGCCGATCGCGAGTCCTGCTCCGAGTGCGAGGGCCGTCAGCCCTGCCGTGACCGCGCGCCAGCGCCGCATGTGTGCTCCCCTGCTGTGGCGCCCGAGAACCCGACACCCCCTCAGACCATCCAGCGGGTGTGGCTCGTGTCCGGTGTCCGACACAGCCAATGAGGTCCCGCCGAGTGGTCACGACATGCCGCGCGCCGATCGTCGAGTGGCCGAGAAGTGTCGGCTGGAGGCCCGCCGGACGACAGTTCGTGACACCTCGACGAACACGAACGGCGCGTCAAGAGCGCAGCGCCACCAGGGCGTCGATCGCCGGCACCTGCCCGGCCACCACCAGCTCGCGCGCCTGGTCGACACCGACCCACCGTGCGTCGTCCACCTCGGGTACCTCCACGAACCGCCCCGACCCGCGCGGCAGCTCGAGCCGCACGGTGTTGCTCCGCACGGTGTCGACCGAGAACCCCGACGCCCCGGCCGCGAAGACCCGCACGCGCTTGCCCGACGCCTGCCGGAACTCCCCCAGGTCGGTCAGGTCGGCCGCGGTCACCGGTGCGGGCACGCCGATCTCCTCGGCGAACTCGCGCAGCGCGGTGCCGGGCGGCTCCTCGCCCGCCTCGATCAGCCCCTTCGGGATCGACCAGGCACGCGGCCGGTTCCGCCAGAACGGCCCGCCCATGTGGGCGAGGAAGACCTCGGGCCCGGACGGACCGGTCCGGTGCAGCAACAGTCCGGCGCTCACGACCACGGCCCGAGACTACGCAGACCCGGCCGGGAGGCCCGGATCACCACACACGCGCCGCGCACCACCCGACGTGCCCGGTTCCACCGCCGGTTCCCCACGTCCGCGCCGGGAGTACCGTGTGGCGCACGGAGCGCCGTGTGACGCCCCCGGAGGACCTGCGATGGAGGAGGCCGATCGGGATGGACGAACGATGGACGACGGTGACGCTGGCCGCGGACGCCGCGATGCCCCACGACGAGGCGCTGCGGTGGATCGCCGCCCGCGCGGACAGCGGGATCGAGCGGATCCGGATCATCGGAGCCGACCCGGCGATCGAGGGTCCCGGACCGGTCGCCGACCGCCTGGCCGAGGCCGCGCGCGCCGCTCTGCCCGGAGTGACCGTCGAGGTGCACCGGCACGCGGGGCCGTTCGCCACCGCCCTGGTCGAGGAGTCGGACGGGGGCGACCTCCTGGTCATCGGCACGTTCCGGAGCCGGCGTGGTTCGACCGCCGGTGGCGACCCGGCACGCGTGGCGGTCCGGGCAGCCGTGCCGACGGTGATCGTCCCCGAGGGGCCGCACCCGATCGACGGCGACGTGGTGCTGGCCGTCGAGGAACCGATCGACGAACGCGCCGTCTCGATCGCCGTCGGCGAGGCCGTCCGGCTGCACCGCCGACTGACGCTGCTGCGGGCGTGGGAGATGCCCGTGCTGACCAGGACCGGGCTCACAGACTTCGCCGAGGACCCCCTGCGGTGGCGCGCCCGGAACGCCGAACTGCTGCAGCGGGTCACCGAGGACCTGACCGCGCGGTTCCCGGCGGTGCGGATCCGGCCGCTGCTCGTCGAGGGACACCCGGGGCACGCCATCGCATCGCGCACCCGGCGGGCGTCGCTCGTGGTGCTCGGACGGGGGCACGTGCGGGTGCTGTCCGGCGCACTGCTGCACGACGTGGTGCGTGAGACGGCCGCACCGGTCTGCGTCGTCCCGCCGGCCGCGCACCCGGACAGCGCGGTGCCGGAAGGGGTCAGCCGGCGAGTTCCCGGATCGCGTCGGCCATCTGGTCGGTGAGGTAGGCGACACCGCGGCCGTTCGGGTGCAGGGCGCCGGCCTGCAGGTCGATGCGTCGCAGGTCGCTCGAGCCGGTCAGGCTGACGCCCGCGACGTACCGCTCGTCCGCCGGGGCGCAGGCCGAGTGGGCCTCGGTGCGGTCGAGGACGTCGACGAACCGGACTCCGGCGGCGTCCGCGGCGGAAGCGGAAACGGTGTCGAGCTCCTCCTGCACGCCGTGCAGGTACGCGACGTCGTCGTCGGTGAAGGGGAAGGTGTCCGACGGGAAGGACCCGGCGAGGGTGCCGAGGTCGAGCGCCGAGCGGAAGCAGCCCTTCGCCGGGGTGTGCTCGGTGTCCGGGAAGATCGCCGGGTACCCGAGGAACACCACGACGGCGTTCGGTGCGGCCCGTTTCACTGCTGCCAGGGTGTCGGCGATCCCGAGCGCGACCCGGGACTGGATCTTGGCGCTGAGTTGGTCCTCACCGTCCTGCACGAGCGTGCTCTCGCACGACGGCGCGTCACGTCCGGAGAACACCGGGCCGTCGGCCGAGATCGCCAGGCACGACGCGGCGGTGCCGAACAGGTCGGCGTCGTTGCCGCCGATCGTCAGGGTCACGAGCCGGGTGCGCGACGACAGTGACTCGATCTGCGGTGGGACGCCGTTGAACTGGTGCCCGGTCGTGACGTCCTCGCTCGTGGCGCCGGCGCACGTGACGTCGGTCAGGTCGAGGCCGAACCGTGCCGCGAGCCGGTGCGGGTAGTCGCGGGCCGACTGCACGCACGCGCTCGTGGGCAGCCGGGTGCGATCGCCGAGCCCGTACCCGGCGGAGTACGAGTCACCGAGCGCGACGTACTCGCTGCCGGGCGGCAGGTCGGCAAGCGATTCGGCGGGGTCGTCCGGCACCGGGTAGGGCTGCGGGACGGGCCACATCGGGGCAGCCGAGGCGGGCTGCACCGAGCCCGGAGCCGCGACCCCCGCCACCACCAGCCCGACGACGGCCACCGCTGCCAGGCCGGCGAGCAGCGTCGTACGGGCGGTGCGGAGCAGTTGCGGCCTCCGGGGTGCGGCGGATCGGTCGGTCGGGTCGGGCGGTGGCGCGGGACGGTGTCAGCGGCGTCCGAGTCGGCGTTCGCCACCGCTGCCGGTGCGGTACTCCAGCCCGTAGTGCTGGAACAGCACCGGCTCGGTGGCGGCGTCGAGCTCCCCGTCGGTCGGGATCGACGGTGCGTCCTTGACGAGCTTCTTCGGGAACGTCACGCGCAGGTGCTTCGGGGCGACGGTCGCGCCGAACAGCGGGACGAAGACGAGCTTGTGGAACCCGACCATGCCGGTCGTGAGTGCTCCGAACGCCGGCTCGGACGTGGCGGTGTCGTAGTAGATGCTCTCGAGCGTGCCGACCTTGTCGTCGGCCTCGTCGACGACGGGCAGACCGATCCAGTCACGGATGTTCGCGGCTTCGAACACGAAGGACTCCCTCCGAGCAACCGGCAGGTCCGGGTGGCTCTCGGTCGACGCTACCGCTCGGTCGCCTGAGCGGTCACCCGGAGCCGGTCGACTGCGCCGAGCACGTCGTCCGCGGTGACGGCGAGGATGGCCGGGTCCGGGTCCTCGGCGAAGACGTCGCCGCGGCGCACCGAGGCGTCGGTGAGCACGATGTGCGGGCCGGTTGCCGGCGGACCCCACGCCTCGGGCGGTGCCGGTCCGAACAGCACCACCGAGGGCACCCCGTACGCGGTCGCCAGGTGCGCAGCACCGGTGTCGACCGTGACGACGAGCCGCGCCGCGGCGATCACCGCGGCGAACGCCTGCAGGTCCAGCGTGCCGGCCAGGACCGCCTCCGGCGCCAGGCCGGCCGCGTCGGCGACGGCACGGGCGCGCACGACGTCGTCCGAGCCTCCCGTCAGGGCCACGTCGGCACCGCGCGCCCGGAGCCCGCGCACCACGTCGGCGAAGCGGTCCGTCGGCCAGTGCCGCGCACCGTGGAAGGCCCCCACGTGCACGACGGCCGCGCCGGCGACCACCGGCGGCTCGGCGGGGCGGTCGATGTGGACCTCGGTCGCGTCCGCGGGGATGCCGTGCCACGTGAGCAGGTCCGCCCAGCGGTCGCGCTCGTGCACGCCGTCGGGCCAATCCGGGCCCTCGTAGTCGTGGGTGGGGTCGGCGTGTCCGATCACCCGGCGCGGGCCGAGCGCGGCGACGAGGTCCGAGGACTCCGGGCCGGCGCCGTGCAGGTTGACGGCGACGTCGACGGCTCCGTGCGGCACCCCGATCGGGTGGTCGAGACCGTGCTGGGCCAGGTGCACGTCCACCGCCGGGACGAGTTCGACGACCGGCGCCAGCCACGCCGTGGTGGCCAGGGTGATGCGGTGGTCGGGGAAGGCACGGCGGAGCGCGTGCAGTGCGGGGACGGCGACGAGCAGGTCGCCGAGCTTGATGGCACGGAGGACGAGCAGTTCCGGGCGTCCGTCGGAGTCGGGCAGTCGTTCGAGTGCGGTCACCGCCGCGACGGTAGACCCGCCACGCTGACGGGGCTGCCGGGACCGCGCTCCGTGGCGCTTCCTGGGGCGGTGCCCGGCCGTCGACCGGTAGTCACGGGGCATGCCCCTCGCACCGGACCGCGTCATCCGCGGCCTGCTCCTCGACCGCGACGACACCCTCGTGGTGGACGTCCCGTACAACGCCGACCCGCACCTGGTCGTCCCCGTCCCCGGCGCCCGTCGCGCCGTCGAACGGGCACGTGCCGCCGGGATGCTGCTCGGGGTCGTCACGAACCAGTCGGTGATCGCCAAGGGCATGGCCACCCGCGAGCAGGTCGACGCCACCAACGCCCGGGTCGACGAGCTCGTCGGCCCGTTCGACGTCTGGTGCGTCTGCCCGCACGACGCCGGCGACGACTGCGCCTGCCGGAAGCCCCGGCCCGGGATGGTCCTCGACGCCGCCGACCGGCTCGGCATCCCGCCGGAGTCGATCGTCGTCGTCGGCGACATCGGTGCCGACGTGCAGGCCGCCCGGAACGCCGGTGCGCAGGGCATCCTCGTGCCCACCCCGCGCACCCGCCGCCAGGAAGTGGACGCCGCCGAGACCGTCGCCGCCGACCTGGACGAGGCCGTCACCCTGGTGCTCGAACACGTCGGCAGCGTGGCGGACCGGGCGTGAGCGCCGCTCGACGCGTCCTCGTCGCCCGGCTCGACTCGTTCGGCGACGTCCTGGTCGCCGGGCCCGCGGTCCGCGCGGTCGCCGCCGGGGCCGCGCACGTGACGATGCTGTGCGGACCGCAGGGTGCCCCGGCCGCCGACCTGCTGCCCGGCATCGACCGGGTGCGGGTGTGGGCGGCGCCGTGGGTGACCGAGACCGCACGCCCGATCGACGACACCCTGCTCGCCGGGTTCCGCGCGTTGATCGCCGAGGAACAGCCCGACGAGGCCGTCGTCCTGACGTCCTTCCACCAGTCGCCCCTGCCCCTCGCGCTGCTCCTGCGCCTGGCCGGGGTCCCCCGGGTCTCCGGGGCATCGGTCGACCACCCCGGTTCCCTGCTCGACGTGCGGCTGCGCCCCGGCGAGGACCTGCCCGAGGACCTCCCCGAACCCGAGCGCGCGCTGCGGATCGCCCAGGCGGCCGGGTTCCGGCTGCCGCCGGACGACGACGGGACGCTCGCGGTGCGCCACGACGCCGTCCTGCCCCCGCCCGTGGCCGGCCTCGACCGCTACGTGGTCGTCCACCCCGGAGCCAGCGTCCCGGCACGGTCGTGGCCGGAGTCGCACCACCGTGCGCTCGTCGCCGCCTACGCCGAGCGCGGCGTCCCCGTCGTCGTCACCGGCTCCCCCGGCGAACGCACGCTCACCGCAGCCGTGGCGGGCGACACCGGCATCGACCTCGGCGGACGCACCACGCCGGCCGAACTCGCCGCCGTGCTGGCCGGAGCCGAGGTCGTCGTGGTCGGGAACACCGGCCCGGCACACCTCGCCGCCGCCGTCGGGGCGCCCATCGTCAGCCTGTTCTCGCCCGTCGTCCCCGCCGTCAAGTGGGCGCCGTACGCACCGCTCGTCGAACTGCTCGGCGACCAGGCCGCACCGTGCCGTCTGAGCCGTGCCCGGGAGTGCCCCGTCCCCGGCCACCCCTGCCTGTCCGGAGTGCGCATCGAGGACGTCCTGGCGGCCCACGAACGGCTGCTCGACCGCGTTTCGCGGACTGATCGGAGAAGTCTGCGGTGCGGCCCAGAAGGCGCTGCGTAGCGTGCGCCACTGCTTCTCCTGCTCCTTCTGCTGCTGCTCCGGCAGCGGCCCGGAGTGACCTGTTCGACCCGACCGGAAGGCCCCGCATGCGGATCCTCGTGTGGCACGTGCACGGCGGCTGGATGGACGCCTTCGTCCGCGGCCAGCACGAGTACCTCATCCCGACCACCCCGGCGCGCGACGCCTGGGGACTCGGCCGCGGCGGGCGCGCCTGGCCGGACTCCGCGATCGAGATCGACCCGGCCGAGGTCGCCGAGGCAGAGGCCGACGTGGTCGTCCTGCAGCGCACCGAGGAGCTCGAGGAAGCCCGCCGCCTGCTCGGAGGCCGCGACGTCCCGATCGTCTTCGTCGAGCACAACGCACCCCGGGTCGACGTGCCGGACAGCCTGCACCCGATGCGCAACCGCGACGACCTGACGATCGCCCACGTGACGCACTGGAACGCCCTGATGTGGGACTGCGGCACCACCCGGACCACCGTCGTCGAGCACGGCGTCGTCGACCCCGGCCCGCTGTACACCGGATCGCTCGAACGGCTCGGCGTCGTCATCAACGAACCCGTCCGGCGCAACCGTGTCGTCGGCACCGACCTGCTCCCCCGCTTCGCCGAGGTCGCCCCGGTCGACGTCTGGGGCATCGGCACCGAACGGCTGCCGGAGCTCGGCTTCGGTGACCGTGTGGTCGCGCGGGGCGACGTCCAGGCCGACCCCATGCACGCGGCCCTGGCCGAACGGCGGGCCTACGTGCACCCGAACCGCTGGACCTCGCTCGGCCTGTCGCTCATCGAGTCGATGCACATGGCCATGCCGGTCCTGGTGCTGGCGACGACGGACGCGGCCCGCACGGTCCCGGGTGAGGCCGGGGCGATCGCGACCGACGTCGAGGAGCTGGTGCGGGCCTCCAGGCTCCTGCTGGAGGACCCGGACGAAGCGCGTCGACGGGGACTCGTGGCGCGGGAGGCCGTGCTCGCACGGCACGCGCTCGGTCGGTTCCTGGCCGACTGGGACGACCTGCTCGACGACGCCGTCGCGCGCGGTGCGCGACCGGACCGTGCGGCGGCAGCCGCGCTCGAAGGGAGCCTCGGATGAAGATCGCCATGGTGTCCGAGCACGCGAGTCCACTCGCCGTGCTCGGCGGTGTCGACGCCGGTGGACAGAACGTCCACGTCGCCGAACTGTCCGCTGCGTTGGCCGACCGCGGCCACCACGTGACCGTCTACACGCGGCGCGACGACGCGTCGCAGCCGGTCCGCGAGCCCCTGCGTCCCGGTGTGGACGTCGTGCACGTCGACGCCGGGCCCGCCCGAGCCGTCCCGAAGGACGAGCTGTTCCCGTTCATGGGGACGTTCGCGTCGGTGCTCGCCGCCGAGTGGTTCCTCGACCGTCCCGACGTGGTGCACGCGCACTTCTGGATGTCGGGCCACGCCGCGCTCGACGCGGTGACCCAGGTGCAGGCGCGGACCGGCGGGGTGCGGATCCCGGTGGTGCAGACCTTCCACGCCCTGGGCGTGGTGAAGCGCCGGCACCAGGGCGCCGCGGACACCAGCCCGACCGAGCGCGAATGGGTCGAACCCGCCGTCGGGCGCAGCGTCGACCAGGTCGTCGCCACCTGCTCGGACGAGGCGTTCGAACTCAAGACCCTCGGCGTCCCGCTGCACCGCATCTCCGTCGTGCCGTGCGGGGTCGACGTGTCGCTCTTCCGTCCGGACGGCCCCGTCGAGGAGCGCGACCGTCCGCTCCGGGTGCTCACCGCGTCACGACTCGTGCAGCGGAAGGGCGTCGGGACGACGATCGCCGCACTCGCAGCGCTGGTCGAACAGGGCCGTGACGTCGAACTGGTCGTCGTCGGCGGGGCCGGTGTCGCCGGTGCCGACCTGGTGGACGACCCCGAGTACCAGCGCCTCGACGCGCTCGCCCGGTCACTCGGCGTGCGCGACCACGTCACGTTCCGCGGGCAGCTCGGGCAGCAGGACATGCCGCCCGTCTACCGGAGCGCCGACGTGGTCGTCTGCGCCCCCTGGTACGAGCCGTTCGGCATCGTGCCGCTCGAGGCGATGGCCTGCGGCCGCCCCGTGGTCGCGTCGAGTGTCGGTGGGCTCATCGACACCGTCGTCGAGGACGCCACCGGTCTGCACGTGCCGCCGCGCGACGAGCGCGCGGTCGCCGAGGCCGTCTGTGCCCTGCTCGACGACCCCGAGCGCCGTGAGGCGTACGGCCGCGCCGGACGGCAGCGGGCCGAGTCCCGCTACACGTGGCAGAAGGTCGCGGCCGACAGCGAGCGCGTCTACGAGCGGCTGCTCGCCGGCGCGACGTCGTCCGCCAGCACCGCCGTGCCCACCGCCGCCCGCTCGCGTACCACCCACGCCGGCCGGGTCACCCGTGCCGCGCAGCCGACGGAGAGGACCGCACGATGACCATCGACCAGCAGACCGGGGTCGAGGACCGCGCGGTCACCGACAGCGCACGCGTCGTCGTCGACCACGTCGCGGCGTCGGTCCCCGTGATCGCCTCCCTCGTCGACCACAAGGACCACATCGCCGCCTGGGCGGACGACATCGCCGGGCGGCTCGTTGCCGGTCGACGGTTGCTCGCCGCGGGCAACGGCGGCTCGGCTGCCGAGGCCCAGCACCTGACGTCCGAGCTCACCGGCCGGTTCGAGGGCGACCGGCCCGCGTACTCGGCCATCTCGCTGCACGCCGAGACCTCGGCCGTGACGGCGATCGGGAACGACTACGGCTACGACCAGGTCTTCGCACGCCAGGTGTCGGCGCACGCCCGGGCCGGTGACGTCCTCGTCCTGCTGTCGACGAGCGGCAAGAGCCCGAACCTGCTCCGCGCCGCCGAGGCCGCACGGGCCGTCGGCGCGCGGTCACTCGCACTGACCGGATCCGGGCCGAACCCGCTCGCCGACCTGGTCGACGACGCGATCTGCATCGAGGGGCCGTCCGCCAACGTGCAGGAGGCGCAGCTCGTCCTGGTGCACGCGCTGTGCAAGGCGATGGAGCCGGCGCTGCGTCGCGGGGGTCGTCGATGAGCGGGGCCGCTCCAGCCGTCGGCGGTCGGGGTGCCGGCGGCGCCGCTGGCCGTGCCGCCGCCCCGCGGTTCCGCATCGCCGTCGTCGGGGACACCCTGCTCGACGTCGATGTGTCCGGCACGAGCGAACGCCTGAGCCCGGACGCGCCCGTCCCGGTCGTGGACGTCGCGACCGACGACCGCCGCGCCGGTGGCGCAGGACTCGTCGCGACGATGCTCGCCCGCGACGGCCACGACGTCACCCTGGTCACCGTCCTGAGCGACGACGGTCGTGCCCAGGAGATCCGCGACCTGCTGCCCGACGTCACGATCGTCGCCGGGCCGTCCGGCGTCCCCACCCCCGTGAAGACCCGTGTGCGCGTCGTCGACCACGCCCTCGTGCGCATCGACGAGGGCTGCGCGACCCCGCCCGTCCCCGGGGCCACCGAAGCGATGACCGCCGCCCTCGACGGTGTCGACGCGATCGTCGTCGCCGACTACGGCCGCGGGGTCGCCGCCGCGCCGGCACTCCGCGACGCCATCATCCGTGCGGCCGAGCACCTGCCGGTGGTGTGGGACCCGCACCCCAAGGGCGCAGTCCCCGTCCCCGGCACCACCGTCGCCACCCCCAACGCGGCCGAGGCGCGACGCTTCACCGACGTCGAGGGACACGGTGTGCCCTTCGCGACCGTCGCCGCCGCCCGGCTCGTCGAACAGTGGCAGGCCGGTGCCGTCGCCGTGACGATGGGTGACCGCGGTGCGCTCCTCGCCGACGCCCAGGGCGACAGCCGCTTCGTGCCGGCGCCGTCCGTCAGTGCAGGGGACCCCTGCGGAGCCGGCGACCGGCTCGCCGCTGGCGTCGCCGTCGCACTGGCTTCGGGGGCGGACGTCCCCGACGCGGTCTCCGCCGGTGTGGTCGCCGCGTCCGAGTACCTGGCAGCCGGTGGCGTCACCGCGCTCTTCGCCGATGACGGCCCCGCGCCGCTCGCCGTGCCCGGGGCCGACCGGGACGCGATGCGCCTGGTGCACGACGTCCGGAGCGCCGGTGGCACCGTCGTCGCGACCGGAGGCTGCTTCGACCTGCTCCACGCCGGGCACGCCCGCACCCTGTCGGCCGCCCGTGCACTCGGCGACTGCCTGGTCGTGTGTCTCAACTCGGACTCGTCGGTCCGCGGTCTGAAGGGCCCCGACCGGCCGATCATGACCCAGGACGACCGGGTCGAGCTGCTCCTGGCGCTCGACTGCGTCGACGCCGTCGTCGTGTTCGACGAGTCGACCCCCGACGAGGCACTGCGCCGCTTCCGCCCGGACGTCTGGGCGAAGGGCGGCGACTACACCGCGAGCGAACTGCCCGAGACGGCGACCCTCGCCGAGTGGGGTGGCCGCGTCGTCACCGTGCCGTTCCACCCGGGCCGGTCGACCACCCGACTCGCCGCCGCGATCGAACGCGTCGGCTGAGCGTCCGCTCGCCGTCCCGCACCTGCTCGACCACTTCCCGCTCCACTACGCAAAGGACATCCATGCCCGTCCCCACCACCCCCATCGGCCGCGTCCTCGTCACCGGCGGCGCCTCCGGACTCGGCGCCGCCGTCGTGGCCGCCGTCACCGAGGCCGGCGGCACCCCGATCGTCCTCGACCTGCGGATCGACGCGGTGCCCGAGGGCGTCGACGCCGTCGCCGTGGACGTCTCGGACACCGAGGCCGTCGAGCAGGCGGTCCGTGACGCCGCCGAGCGCCACGGTGGCCTCGACGCCGTCGTCACCGCCGCGGGCATCGACACCCCCGCCCCGATCGACGCGATCTCCTCCGGCAAGTGGGAGCAGATCGTCGGCGTCAACCTGATCGGCACCGCCTCGACCGTGCGCGCCGCCCTGCCCGCCCTCGAGGCCACGCACGGCCGCGTCGTCACCATCTCGTCGTCGCTCGCCCTGCGCGGCGTCGGCGACGGCACCGCGTACTCGGCGTCGAAGTTCGGCGTCCGCGGGTTCTCGCAGGCGCTGGCCGCCGAGACCGCCGGTCGCATCGGCGTCACCAACATCATCCCCGCCGGGATGCGCACGAACTTCTTCGCCGACCGCACCGAGCAGTACAAGCCCGGGCCGGACGCGCAGCTCATCGAGCCGGAGTACGTCGCGAACTCGATCGTCTTCGCGCTGTCGCAGCCGGCCGGCTGCGAGATCCGCGAGCTGTCGATCATGCCGGCGACGGAGCCGAGCTGGCCGTAGCCGCTCGCCGACGGTCGCGGGTGCCGGGTTCTGTGTTCCGGGTCCTGTGCGCGGTGCGTCGCCTGGTGCAGCGTTGACGGCTGGGTGCGCGCTTGCAGCGCCGCACGCAGCGGGCAACCGCGCACGGGGTGACGGCGCGCGCACGGTGCGGCCGGTGCGGCCGGGAGGCGCGTTGCGGGCTGGCAGCCGGCCTCCCGTCCGACGTCCGGTCGCGTCCCGTGCACGGTGCGCGGTGCGTCGCCTGGTGCAGCGTTGACGGCTGGGTGCGCGCTTGCAGCGCCGCACGCAGCGGGCAACCGCGCACGGGGCGACGGCGTGCGCACGGTGCGGCCGGGAGGCGCGTTGCGGGCTGGCAGCCGGCCTCCCGTCCGACGTCCGGTCGCGTCCCGTGCACGGTGCGCGGTGCGTCGCCTGGTGCAGCGTTGACGGCTGGGTGCGCGCTTGCAGCGCCGCACGCAGCGGGCAACCGCGCACGGGGCGACGGCGTGCGCACGGTGCGGCCGGGAGGCGCGTTGCGGGCTGGCAGCCGGCCTCCCGTCCGACGTCCGGTCGCGTCCCGTGCACGGTGCGCGGTGCGTCGCCTGGTGCAGCGTTGACGGCTGGGTGCGCGCTTGCAGCGCCGCACGCAGCGGGCAACCGCGCACGGGGTGACGGCGCGCGCACGGGACCGAAGCTCGCACGGTGCGAGGCTCGTCAGGTCGTGCGGAGCAGGTCCTCCACGTCGGCGAGGACGGCCTCCGGCTCGACCTGGTCGACGTAGGACGGGTCGTGCTCGCACCGCTCGGCGGTCCAGCCGACCTGCGTGACGTCGATGCCGCACACCGGGCACCGCGTCACGAAGGACAGGTGCACCCGGTGCCGCCCGCGGTCGAAGGGTCCGGCGTTGATGACGTTGCCGAACCAGAACACCCCGACGGTCGGCGTGCCGACGGCCACGGCGAGGTGGCGCGGACCGGAGTCGTCGCCGACCATGACGTCGGCGGCGGCCAGGACGTCGGGGAGCTCCCGCAGCGGCAGTGACCCGGTGCGGTCGTGCAGACGCTCCCGCAGCTCGGGCGGCAGCGACGCGACGATGGCGGACGACGCCGGCACATCGGTCTCGTCACCGACGAGCACGACGTGGTCGCCGGTCGACAGCCGGGCACGGGCGACCTCGGCGAACCGCGAGGGGCTCCAGCGGCGACGCGGGTCGGTGGCGCCGGGGTGGATCGCGACGAGTCGTGCCCCGCTCCCGACACCGAGGCGCTGCCGAACGTCGGCCCGTGCGGCTCCGGAAACGTGCAGTCGCGGGTCGAGGGTGACCGGCTCGGCGCCCGCGAGCGAGGCCACCTCGAGCGCCCGGACGACCTCGTGCTGGTAGTACACGTAGCGGACCCAGCGCTCCAGCACCCGTGCGTCCTCGGTGGCGGTGCCCACGGTGTGACGGGCACCGAGCCGCAGCAGGAACGGGTTCGAGTTCCGACCGCCGCCGTGCAGCTGCACCGCGAGGTCGAAGCGCCCGCGCAGCCGGTCGAAGAAGTCCTGCTCGGTCGGCGCTCCGCGGCCCGAGTCCCGGACACCGGGCACGACGGGGAGCTCCTCGAAGGCGTGGACCGCGTCGGTGCGTCCCTCGAGCACCGGGCGCGCCGACGGTGCCCCGAGCAGCGTGATCCGGGCCCCGGGGTAGGCGGCGGCGAGGGCCTCGACCGCCGGCAGGGCGAACATCAGGTCGCCCAGTCCCCCGCCGCGGAGCACCGCGATCTCGCCGACACCGTCGAACCGTTCTCCGCCCACACCGATCTGTTGCACGGCTCCACGTCTACCGGTCGGACCCGGTCGGACGTCCAGCAGCGACCCCGGATGGACGAGAAGCGCGATGCCGTGACCGCACACAGCGGAGCCCGAGCACCGTGTGAGGCCCCGCCCGCTCCGGAAGGACCCCATGACGATCGCACCCCCCGCCGCCGACGACCTCGTGGTGACCGACCCCGTCAACGGGTCGATCGCGTCCACCGTGCGCCGCTCGACCGAGGACGACGTCCGCAACGCCGTCGCTCGCGCCCGAGCCGCTGCCGGCGCGTGGGCCCGGACGGCACCGGCCGAGCGTGGCGCCCTGCTGCACGCTGCGGCCGAGCACCTCCGTGCCCACGCGCAGGAGCTGGCGGACCTGAACACCCGCGAGACCGGCAAGGTGCCCGGCGACGCGATCGGCGGGGTCGAGGCCGGCATCGGGACGCTCGTGCAGTACGCCGAGCTCGGGCCGGTGCACCGCGGCGAAGCGCTGCGCGGGCAGTTCGGTGCTGCCGACTGGTCGGTGCCGCACCCGCGCGGCGTGGTGCTCGCGCTGACGCCGTGGAACGACCCGGTCGCCGTGGCCTGCGGGATGCTCGGTGCGGCGATCGTGACCGGCAACACCGTCGTGCACAAGGGCAGCGAACGCTGCCCGGCGACCTTCGCCCGCCTCAACGCGCTCCTCGCCGAGGTCCTGCCGGACGGAGTGCTCATCGGTGTGGACGGCGACGCGACCACCGGCGAGCTGCTCCTGGCGCAGGAGGGCATCGACGTCTACGCGCACGTCGGCTCGACCGCGACCGGTGACCGCCTGAGCGAGGTGGCCGCGACCACCCGCGCCCACGTCATCCGTGAGAACGGCGGCAACGACCCGGTGATCGTCGACGCCGACGTCGACCCGGAGTGGGCCGCCGCACAGGTCGCCCTCGGCGCCTTCGCGAACACCGGCCAGATCTGCACCAGCGTCGAGCGGGTGTACGTGCACCAGGACGTCGCCGAGCCCTTCGTCGCAGCGCTCGTCGCCGAGGCGGAGCGCCGCACCGCAGCACCCGCCGCCGAGTTCGGGCCGCTCGTGGACGACCGGCTGCGCGAGCTCGTCCAGACCCACGTGGACGACGCGATCGCCCGCGGTGCCTCCGCACGAACGGGCGGTGTCACGCCCGGCGGGCTCGGCTCGTTCTACCCGGCGACCGTCCTGACCGGCTGCACGGACGACATGCTCGTGCTGACCGAGGAGACCTTCGGCCCGATCGCCCCGGTGCGCATCGTGTCGGACTTCGCGGAGGGGCTCCGGCTCGCCGCGACCGACCGCTACGGGCTCGCCGCCACCGTCCTGACGAACGACATCGCGCACGCGCTCCGTGCCGCGGCCGAGCTGCCCGTCGGCACCGTCAAGGTGAACGCGGTGTTCGGTGGTGCTCCGGGCGGCAGCGCCCAGCCGCGCGGTGCCTCGGGTGCCGGGTTCGGCTACGGCCCGCACCTGCTCGACGAGATGACGACCACGACGGTCGTGCACCTGGAGGCAGCCCCGCCGCGGCGCACCGTCGAGCCGTCGACCGCAGCAGCCGGCGGCACCGCAGCAGCCGGCAGCACCGCAGCAGCCGGCAACACCGCAGCCACCAGCAGCACCACCGCCGACACCGGCGCTGCCGCAGGTGCCACCGGCCCCGCAGCCGCTGCCGGCGCCACCGCCGGCAGCGCCGACACCGTGGGAGGCACCCGATGACCGCCGACGTCCGCCTGGTGCGCGACCTCGTCGCCACCGTCGACGACCGCGAACCCCTGGTCGTCGTCATCGGCGACTGCATCCTGGACCGCTGGACCGTCGGCGAGGCCGAGCGGGTCTCGCGCGAGGCCCCGGCCCCCGTCGTCCGCGTGACCGAGACCATCGCGGTGCCCGGTGGTGCTGCGAACACCGCCGTGAACGCCCGCGCCCTCGGCGCCCGGGTCCGCATGGTCGGGCTCATCGGCGACGACGAGGCCGGCGACGTCCTGCGCCAGCGGCTCGAGGCAGCAGGCGTCGACACGTCGTTCCTGGTCGAGATCCCCGGCGCCCGCACCACGACGAAGTCGCGCGTCGTCGGCGGTGACCGCGTCGTGGTCCGGGTCGACGAACTGGCTGCGACCCCGACCGCCGAACACGGCGAACGCCTCGCCCGCTCGGTCGCCCGAGCCGTCCGGTGCGCCGACGCCGCCGTGGTCTGCGACTACGGTCTGGGCGTCCGCGCCGAGGACGTCGTGCCGATGCTCGACCGCGACCGCCCCGGTGCCGTCGTGGTGGACGCGCACGACCTGACACGGTGGGCCGCACTGCACCCGGACCTCGTCACACCGAACGCCGGCGAGACGGCCGCGCTGCTCGGCACGGACCTCGGCACCGGTGCCGACCGGGTCGGCACCGTCGTCGCCGCGCGCGCCGACGTGCTCGCCCGCAGCGGTGCGCGCGCCGCCGTGGTGACGCTCGACCGTGACGGTACCGTGCTGCTCGAGCCCGGCTCCGACCAGGGCTTCCGCACGCGTGCGACGCCCGCCTCGGAGCAGCAGGCCTCCGGCGCCGGAGACACCTTCTGCGCCGCCGCGACGGTCGCCCTCGCCGTGCAGGCGCCCCTGCGCGACGCCGTGGCGGTCGCGCAGGCCGCCGCCGACGTCGTCGTCCGCGAGGCCGGCACATCGGTCTGCACCGCCGCCGCCCTGCTGGACTCGGTGACCGCACCGGCGGCGACCGTGGTGGACCACGACGAACTCGCCACCGCGGTCGAGGCTGCACGGCAGGCCGGGCGTCGGGTGGTCTTCACGAACGGTTGCTTCGACGTCGTGCACCGCGGCCACACCACCTACCTGCGGCAGGCCCGGGATCTGGGCGACCTGCTCGTCGTCGCGCTGAACGACGACGACTCGGTGCGCCGCTTGAAGGGCCCGGAGCGGCCGATCAACCCGGCCGAGGACCGCGCCGGCGTGCTCGCCGCACTCGCCTGCGTCGACCTGGTCACGGTGTTCGCGACGGACACCCCGATCCCGCTCATCGAACGGCTGCGCCCCGAGGTCTACGTCAAGGGTGGCGACTACTCCCCCGAGATGCTGTCCGAGACCGAGGTCGTCCGCGGCTACGGCGGCGAGGTCGTCATGGTCGACTACGTTCCCGAGCACTCCACCAGCGCCGTGGTGCGCCGGATCCGCGAAGCCGCCGCGCGGCCCGAACCGGACCCCGCACCGTGACCGCCCGCTGGTCCGGGTCCTGGGCGAAGGCCCCCGATCCAGCGGACACGAGCACGGTCGACGTCGACGTGCTCATCCCGACCGTCGGCCGGCCGGCCGAACTCGCCACGACGCTCGCCGGCCTCGCCGCCCAGATCGACGTGGACATGCGCGTCGTGCTGAGCGACCAGTCCGCGGACGGGGACGCCGCCAGCGCGCCGGCGGTCGCCGCGATGCTCCGCGTCCTGGAGGCCCAGGGCCGGCCCGTCACGCTCCTCACCCACCCGGAACGGCGTGGCCTGGCCGAGCACCGGCAGTTCCTGCTCGACCACGCCGAGGCAGCCGCGGTGCTGTCCCTCGACGACGACGTCTGGCTCGAACCGGGCTCGGTCGCGCGGATGCTCGACGCGCTGCGGACCCTGGGTTGCGGGTTCGTCGGCAGCGCCGTGCAGGGGCTGTCGTACCTGCAGGACCGTCGCCCGCACGAGACCGCCGTGTTCGAGCGGTGGGACGGCCCCGTGGTGCCCGAGGTGGTGCGCCGAGGGACCCCGGGGTTCGACCGGTGGTCGCTCCACAACGCCGCGAACCCGACGCACGTCGCCGCCGACCTCGACCTGCACCCCGGCGAGTGGGTGCCCTACCGGGTCGCCTGGGTCGGCGCGTGCGCCCTGTACGACCGCCGTGCACTCGAGGAGGTCGGCGGCTTCCGGTTCTGGGACGCCCTGCCGCCCGAGCACGCCGGCGAGGACGTCGTCGCCCAGTGGCGGGTGATGGAGCGGTTCGGCGGCGCCGGCATCTTGCCCTCCGGCGCGGTGCACCTGGAGGCACCGACCACCGTCGTCGACCGTCGGGTGGACGCGCCCGACGTGCTGTTCGACCACGGTGGAGTCATACCGCGGTAGGGGGTGGTCGAGACCGCAGCGGGATGGCAGCGGCGCCGCGGTTCCGTAGCGTCGTCCTCGTCGACGAACGCCGTCGGCGGGAGGGAACACCCCGTGTTCGACCAGATCACCCCGCTCGTCGTCGAGTTGGCCGCGAGTCCGCTCGTCTACGTCATCTTGTTCGCCCTGTGCCTGCTCGACGGCTTCTTCCCGCCGGTGCCGAGCGAGTCCGCCCTGGTCGCGGTCGCCGCGATCGCTGCGACGTCGGGGCAGCCCGTGCTCGCGGTGGTGCTCGTCGCCGCCGCCCTCGGTGCGATCGCGGGGGACTCGATCGCGTACTGGATCGGCCGCCGGATCGGGTTCGCCCGGTTGGCCCGGTCGAAGCGACCACGGATCGCGGCGGCGTTCGCCTTCGCGGAACGGCAGATGCAGCGCCGGTCCGCCAGCCTCATCCTGACCGGTCGTTTCATCCCGGTCGGCCGAGTCGCGGTCAACATGACGGCCGGTGCCACCGGCCTGCCCTACCGCCGGTTCCTCGCGATCAGCGCGATCGCGGGGCTCGCGTGGTCGGCGGTGTCGATCGGGATCGCGCTGGCCGCATCGAGCGTGCTGCACGAACCGATCGTCGCGGCCCTGGTGTCGATGGTGGTCGCCGCCGGGCTCGGGGTCGTCGTCGACCGGTTGCTCGGGAGCATCAGCCGCAGGCGCGACGCACGTGCCGAAGCCCGAGCAGCAGCCCCGAGCACCCCGAGCACCCTGACGGCGACGAAGCCTGCCACGATGGCTTCGACGAAGGCCGTCACGAAGGCCGTGCAGTCGTCGTCCCCCTCCCCCGCACCTCGCCTCGCCCGAACCGGAGAGATCGCCCGCCCGTGACCGTCGTCCCCGATCCACCCCGGCCCCACCGACCGGCCCGGGGCACCCTGGCGCTCCGGATCGGGTTCGTGCTCGTCGCGGTCTCCCTGTTCGCCGTCGCGGCCCCGGTCACCGCCGTGCACGACGGCGTCCCGGTGCCGCTCGCCCTGCTCGTCACCGCCGTGCTGTCGGCGAGCATCGGCCTCGCGCCCCTCTTCCCCCGGACCGCGTCGGTCGTGCACCTCGCCGCCCTCGCTGGCCTCGGGGTCCTGACGGCGGACGGGTCCGTCGGACCCTGGCCGATCTCGGTGACGAGCATCATCGGACTCAGCCTGTTGCTCGTGGTGCTGGGCGTCCGCACCACCTGGCGGCTGACCGCCGTGGTCTGGGTCGCGGCGACGCTGCTCCCCCTGGTGCTCATCGGTGTGACGCCCGGCCGGTGGGGTCAGGTCGACGTCTGGGCGACGAGCTTCGTGGTGAGCGCCGGCGACACCCTCGTCCTGGCCGCCGCGGCGGTCGTCATCGGACAGCGCCGGTCCGTGCGCGAGGAACTCGCAGCGGCCCGCCGTGACACCGAGCTCGAGCAGGCGCGACGCCGGACGGTCGAGGAGCGCTCCCGGATCGCCCGTGAACTGCACGACGTCGTCGCACACAGCATGTCCGTCGTGCACATGCAGGCCGAGTCCGCCCCGTACCGCGTGGCCGACCTGCCGCCCGCGGCCCGAGCGGAGTTCGCGGCGATCGCCGAGACGTCGCGCACGGCCCTGCGGGAGATGCGGCAGCTGCTCGGCACCCTGCGCGCCGACGCGGACGCCGAGCGTGCGCCGCAGCCGCGGCTCGCCGACCTGCCGGCACTGGTGCAGGCCACCCGCGCGGCCGGCATCCCCGTCGAGCTCCTGCTCGGCGACGACCTCAGCCTCGCCGACGACGTCGACATCGACCACGTCGGGCGGCTCGCGCAGCTCACCGTGTACCGGGTCGTGCAGGAGGCGCTCGGCAACGTGGCCCGCCACGCGCCCGGTGCGACCACCGTCGTGACGGTCGACAGGCACGGGTCGGCCCTCACGGTCGAGGTCGCCAACACCGCACCCCCGGCCGGCAGCGTGGCCGGTGCGCCGCCGGACGACGGCGGCTTCGGTCTGGCGGGCATGCGTGAGCGGGTCGCCGCGCTGGGCGGCACCATCGACCACGGACCGGACCCGGACGGCGGCTTCCGTGTCGCGGTCAGCCTGCCCACCCAGCCCACCGCGACCACGTCGCAGCCGACGGCCGAAGGAGGATCGCGATGACGCGGGTGATGGTGGTGGACGACCAGCAGATGTTCCGTGTCGGACTGCGGGCGATCCTCCAGGCCCAGGACGACGTCGACGTCGTCGGCGAGGCCGCGAACGGCGCCGAAGCGGTCGCGATGGTGACCGTGCTGCGGCCCGACGTGATCCTGATGGACGTGCGGATGCCGGAACTCGACGGGATCGAGGCGACCCGCCGGATCACGGCGGTGCCCACGGAGTCGCCGGTCCGCGTGGTGATGCTCACGACGTTCGACATCGACGACTACGTGTTCGACGCGCTCCGTGCCGGGGCGAGCGGGTTCCTGCTCAAGGACGCCAGCGCCGAGGAGCTCGTGCAGGCCGTCCGGACCGTGGCGGCCGGCGACTCCCTGCTCGCTCCGCGGGTGACCCGGCACCTGGTGGAGGCGTTCGTCGCCGGTCCGCAGCCGGCGGCACCCCGGACCGAGGTGCTCGACGTGCTGACCGACCGTGAGCGTGACGTGTTCCTGCTGATGGCACGGGGGCGGTCGAACGGCGAGATCGCGGCGGAGCTGTTCATCGCCGAGCAGACCGTGAAGACCCACGTCGGTCGGGTCCTGGCGAAGCTGCAGCTGCGGGACCGGGTGCACGCCGTCGTGCTGGCCTACGAGAGCGGGCTGGTCACGCCGTCGGCGTGATGTGCGGGCGCGGGACGCGACCGCTGACGGACGGGAGGCCCGGTGCCAGCTGGCACCGGGCCTCCTGTCAGAGGTGTGGTCGCGACTCAGGCGGCGAGGTGCGCCTGCAGGAACCAGCGGTCCTTGGTCAGTGCGCGCTCGATCTCGATCGCGACGTCCTGGCTGTTGAGGTCGACCTCGTCGAGGCCGTCGACGGCACGGCGGACCTGCAGCAGTGCCGCGTCGATCTGGGCGATCACCTCGGTGACGGTGACGTCGGAGTTCTGGAAGCCCTGCGACAGCGGCGGCAGGGTGGTGTTCGCTGCGACGGTCGCGATGCGCGAGTCGACCGGCAGGCCGAGGGCGACGATGCGCTCCGCAGCCTTGTCCGCGTAGTCCTGCGCGTGCTCGACGATCTCGTCGAGGAGCTCGTGCACGCCGACGAAGTTGCGGCCACGGACGTGCCAGTGCGCCTGCTTGCCGTTGACGACGAGTGCCTCGAGGTCGATGACGACGGGGGCGAGGAACTGGGCGACCCCGGCAGCGAGCTCCGGCGTGGTCGAGAACGGGGACGTGGTGCTCGTGGTGGTCGTGCTCTGCGTGGTCATGGGACAACCATGCCCCCGTCTTTTGCACACCGCAAGGAAGAGCAGGCTGCCCTTACCCGCCGTACTCGACCTGGACCTGCTGGCCGGCGTCGGTGAGTTCGAGCTGCACCATGGACCGTGCGCGCTCGATCCACGGGCTGTCGGCGCACCCGATCCAGACCGAGGTGCGGGGCTCGCAGTCCGTCACGCACCACTCGGCGGCCCACCCGGTCAGGGCGTGTGCCAGCGCTTCACCGTGGTCGGCGAAGACCAGCGGGGCGACGGCCGAGCTGCGGGCGCTCCGGACCAGCCACGTCACGGTGACGCGCGGCGGGGCCGGCAGCAGGCGGATCTGCTCGGCGAGGGCGACCTCGACGAAGACCTGTCCGTACGCGTTCTCGGGGAGTTCCGCGAGCTGGCGGTGGATCTCGACCAGGTCTTCGGCACCGCCCGCGATGAGGATGCGTTCGCTGGGCTGTCGCCGGGTCCGTGCCATGTGCCCACGGTAAGGGAAGCCTTACCTCATCACAAGGGGGAACGGCCGGTTCCGGCGATGTCCACAGCGGGCACACTGAGTTCGTGCGACAGGAACCGCCACATCCACGACAGGGCGACCGTGTTGGTGAGGCCAGGCACGCCCTGGGCGATCTGCGTCGCGACGCCGTCGCTGTACGCGGCGAGCTGCAGGGCGACGGTGTCGGCGTCGACCGGGTCGGTGCTCCCCGTGCTGTCGCGTGCGCCCCCGAACACGCCGGCGTCCACCCCGCGCCGGATGACCCGCACCAGGCAAGCCTCCCAGACGCGGATCCGTTCGGCGTACTCGGCGGCGACCTCGGGCCGACGCACCACCGCGGTCCAGTAGTCGGACCAGATCCGCCAGTGCTGCCGGACCTGCTCGGTGTCGCCGAACAGCGGCGCCACGAGCATCCGGAGTCCCACCAGCACGTCGGGTTCGGCGTCGACGGCCGTGACGATCGCGCCGTAGAAGCGCTCCGTTTCGAGCACCACGACCTCGTTGAGGATCTCCGCGACGCTGCCGAAGTGGTACGTCACGGTGCCGACGGAGACCCCTGCCTCGGCCGCGATGTCCCGGAGTCCCGTGGCACCGACGCCGTTCCGGACGATCACCGCGCGGGCGGCCTCGACGATCATCGCGCGTCGGACCTCCGGCCGCTGCCGCACCCGTGCTGCCGCGGTCACGCCGAGGTCCTCGGCACGTCGTCGACGAAGGTGCGCTCGGTGACGAGCACCTCGGGTTCGTCGGGTCCGCCGTCGCGGGCCCAGGCGCGCACGGTGTTGACGATGTGGAAGGCGTCGGCGTCGGCGGTGACCTCGGACGTGGTCTCGAGGCGCGCGGCCCACGCGGGCTTCGTCAGCCCGATCGCCCAGCGGGAACTCGCCCGTGCGCTGGTCGGGTCGTCGGAGCGGATCCGGTAGGTCTCACGGGCGTCCTCAGTGAACACCAGGCCGTCCGGGTAGACCCGCCCGCCGCCGTACCCGGGGTCGACGTCGAGCGTCCACTCCCCCGTCTCGACGTCGTGCGTCACCGTGCGCTGCGGCAGCGGATCGGCGGGGGCGACGCGCTCGATCACCAGGGGCTCGGACCGTTCGGGCTCGGCGAAGGCCACGCCGTCGTCGGTCGTCCGGGTCCAGGTGGGCAGGGTGACGCTCGAGGCGGTCGGGTCGATCGTCACCGTGGCCTCGACGCCGTGCGGCCACACCCACGGCCAGTAGGACGACGAGACGGCGATGCGCAGCCGGTGTCCGGCGGCGAACCGGTGGCCGGTCGAGACCAGGCGCACGGGCAGCTCGGCCGGCGTCCCGGGCACGAGCACGTCGTCGCGGTCCATGCCGTCGCGTTTCGCGGCGTTCAGCACCCCGCGGGTGACGAGCGTCGACGAGCCGTCCGGGGCGACGTCGCAGAGCCGGACGGTCAGGGTGGCCCGGGGCTGGTCGCTCGTGACGGACAACCGCACGAGCACGTTGCCGAGCAGGTCGAATGCCTTGCCGACGGGCAGGTCGAAGGTGACCGACCGGCCGTCCTCGGCGCGCTGGTCCGGCGGCAGGTCGGTGGCGTTGCCGAACGGGAAGAACCGGCCGGCGTCCATCCCGGTGTGCTGCGGGGACCGCACGACGACGGGCCCGAGGTCCCCGCCCCGGAGTGCGGCGAGGGGCAGGACACGTTCGTGGGTCGCGGCGGAGGGCCATGCCTCGGCACCGATCCAGCGACCGCGGCGACCGGCGTAGTACGGCGCTGGGGCCTCGCCCTCGTTGATCCAGGCCCGCAGTGCGGGGTCGTCCTCGACACCGGTGTCCACCCCGAGCAGCCAGCGGTCCCACCAGCGCAGGGTCTCCTGCAGGAACCCGATCGACGGACCCGGCGCCAGCCCACGGTCCGGGTACTGGTGCGACCACGGGCCGACGATGCCCTTCACCGGGGCGCTGACGTGGTCGACGAGCCGGAGCACGGCGTCCCGGTAGGGGTCCGCCCAGCCACCGACGGCGAGCACCGCGGCGCGGATGCCGTCGTAGTCCTCGGCCGCGCTGCCGTGCCGCCAGTAGTCGTCGCGCTCCTGGTGCGCCAGCCACACCGGCGTCATCGGTCGGTTCGCCTCGAGCCGTTCCCGCCACCGGTCGACCCAGCCGGAGCCGACGACCTCGGGCCGGGGCGGCCGGGAGTTGAAGGCGAACATCGTCGCACCCCAGGCCGCCATGTCGATGCCGAGCACGGCGCCGCCGACGTAGTGCACGTCGTTGTCGTACCGGTCGTCGGTCGAGCAGACGGTCACGATGGCCTTGAGCGCTGCGGGGGCCCGGGCCGCCAGCTGCAGCGCGTTGAAGCCGCCCCACGAGATGCCGAACATGCCGACCGCGCCGGTCGACCAGGGTTGCTGGGCGAGCCAGGCGATCACGGCCTCGCCGTCGAGCAGCTCCTGCTCGCTGTACTCGTCGTCGAAGAACCCGTCGGACGAGCCGGTCCCGCGGATGTCCACGCGGACCGAGGCGTACCCGTGCTGGGCGTACCAGGGGTGCCGCTCCGAGTCGCGCGGCGCGGTCCAGTCGTCGAGCCGGTACGGCAGGTACTCGAGCAGCACCGGGGTCGGGTCGCTCGGCGCCCCCGACTGCGACTGCGCCGGCGCCCAGATCCGGGCGTGCAGCCGCACGCCGTCGGGCATCGGGATCCACTCGTCACGGACCGTCACGCCCGCGGGCAGCGAGCCCGGGTCGCCGATGGCGGTGAAGCTGGCGGCGGCGGTGCCGTGGTGGGTGCCGTCGTCGGTGGTCATGCGTCCTCCCAGTTGCGGGTGCGGTGTCCGTCGCCGTGGTCGGTCCAGCCGTCGGCGTGCCGCCAGCGCGGCACGCCGTCACCGACGTCGGGCAGGGTCGTGCTGCCGGGTTCGAGCGTCGCCGCGAGCAGCGTCGACGTGTACGGGTGGTTCGGGCCGGTGAACACGCGTTCGGTCGGTCCGATCTCGACGATCCGGCCGCCGGTCATCACCGCGACCCGGTCGGCCACGCCCCGCACCACGGCGAGGTCGTGGCTGATGAACAGGCAGGCGAGGCCCCGCTCGCGCTGCAGGTCGGCCAGCAGCGCGAGGATCCCCGCCTGCACCTGCACGTCGAGCGCGGTGGTGATCTCGTCGGCGATCACGAGCGACGGCTCCGCCGCGAGTGCGCGCGCGATCCCGACGCGCTGCCGCTGCCCACCGGACAGCTGCGCGGGCAGTCGGTCGGCGAACTCCGGCCCGAGCCCGACCTGCGTCAGGAGCGTCCCGACCCGCTCTCGAGAGGACGAGCCGCTGAACAACCGGAGTGGCCGTGCGATCGCGGCGCCCACGGTGCGCCGCGGGTTGAGCGACGTGTCCGCGTTCTGGAACACGAGCTGCACGGCGCGCCGCAGGTCGGCCGCACGACCGGCGATCGGCACGCGCAGGTCGCCGTGGGTCGTGCCGTCGTCGTACGTGAAGGTCCCCGACTCGGCGGGCACCAGCCCGGCCAGCGCCGTCGCCAGCGTCGACTTGCCGCTGCCGGACTCGCCGACGACGGCGAGCGTCTCGTGCGCGGCGATCGTGAACGAGACGCCGTCGACGGCGGCCGGCAGGCCGCGGCCGTAGCGGATCACCAGGTCGTCCGCGGTCACCACGGGGCGGGCTGCACGCTCGGGAGGCGCGGTGCGGGTCGCCGTGGAGCCGACCGTCCCGGGGACGGTCGCGTCGTCGGGCACGTGGCCCGTCCCTCCCGGCCGTCGCCCGTCCGGCACTGCGGCCAGCAGGGCGCGCGTGTACTCGTGCTGCGGCGCGGCGAAGAGCGCCGCCGTGGCGGCGTGCTCGACGACCTCACCGTCGCGCATCACGGCGATCTCGTCCGCCATGGCGGACACGACCCCGAGGTCGTGGCTGACGAGCAGGACGGCCATGCCGAGCTGCTCGCCGAGGTCGGCGACCAGGTCGAGGACCGCAGCCTGCGTGACGACGTCGAGGGCGGTGGTCGGTTCGTCGAGGACGAGCACGCGCGGCCGGGCGGCGACGGCCATCGCGATGGCGATGCGCTGCTGCTGCCCACCGGACAGCTGGTGCGGGTACCGGCGGACGATCGCGTCGGGGTCCGGCAGCCGGACCAGCCGGACCAGCTCGGCGACGCGTTCGGGCCCGTCGGGCTCGCCGTGCGCGCGGAGGGCCTCGCGGATCTGCTCCCCGACGCGCATCGACGGGGTGAGCGCCTGGCCGGCGTTCTGGGCGACGACCGAGGCGGTGCCGCCGCGGAGTTCCCGGCGACCGGACGGCGACAGGGCGAAGACGTCGGCGCCGTCGACGCGGACCGTCCCGCCGTCGATCGCCGACCCGGCCCGCAGGTGCGCGAGCAGCGTCCGCGCGACGGTGGACTTGCCGCTGCCGGACTCGCCGACCAGGCCCAGGGTGCGACCGGCCTCGATCGCGAACGAGACTCCCCGGACGACGGGGACGCGTCGCTTGCCGGCGGCGTACGAGATGGACAGGTCGTCCACGCGGACGATCGCGTCGGGCACGGTCGCTGTCGCTGTCGCTGCGGACGTCGTGCCGGTGTCGGTGCGGGTCATGCGCTGACTCCCTGCTTGGCGCGGTCGACGCCGAGCGACTTGCTCAGGCCGTCGGCCGCGAGGTTCAGTCCGATCACCAGCGTGGCGAGTGCCACGATCGGGGCGAGGGTGCCGAGCGGCACCACGGTGAGCGCGGTGCGGTTCTCCTGCACCATCAGGCCCCAGTCCGGGGTCGGGGGGTTCGCGCCGAAGCCCAGGAAGGACAGCGACGCGACGAGCAGGACGATCCACGAGGCCCGCATCGCGTACTCGACGAGCACGACGTCGAGCACGTTCGGCAGGATCTCGCGGAACACGATCGACAGCGGCCGCTCGCCCCGGGCGCGGGCAGCGGTGACGTAGTCCTGGGTGATCACGGTGCGGGCGGCGCCGCGGACGACCCGGGTCACCGCGGGGGCGTAGACGACGGTGACGGCGAGGACGATGACCCACAGGCCGGCGTCGAACACCGTGACGACGACCAGGAGCGCCAGGATCGACGGCACGCTGAGCAGGGCGTCGACGACGCGCATGACGACCTCGTCGAACCAGTTGTCGGCGTACGCCGTGACGCAGCCGAGCACGGTGCCGACCGCGACGGCGATCGTGGTGGCGAGGAACGTCACCGACAGCGCGTACCGGCCGCCGTTCAGGGTGCGGGAGAGCACGTCGCGCCCGTACTGGTCGGTGCCGAGCCAGTGCGTCCACGTCGGACCGGCGAGCACGTCGCCGGCGTTCGTGGCGACCGGGTCGTGTCCGGCGATGACCGGTGCGAGCAGGGCGAGGACGACGTGCAGGGCGATGAGGCCGAGCCCGATGCTCAGCGCCGTCGACCCGCGCAGGGGTGCGAGCGCGCCGGCGAGGACGTCGCGTCCGGTGCGGCGGCGGGGTGCGGTGGCGGTCATGCGGCGGCCTTCCTGGTGCTGCGGGCGCTGCGGGTGCGCGTGCGCGGGCGCCGCTGGCGGGTCCGCAGCTTCGGGTCGAGTGCGAGCGCGACGAGGTCGGCGGCCAGGTTGCACACGACGTAGATCAGGGCGCTCAGCAGGGCGATCGCCTCGATCGTGGGCAGGTCGCGGTTGAACACCGACTCGAGCATGAGCTTGCCCATGCCCGGGTAGTTGAAGACGTTCTCGACCACCACGACACCGCCGAGCAGCCACGCGACGTTGAGCGCGACGACGTTGAGCGTCGGCAGCAGGGCGCTCGGCACCGCGTGCTTCCAGACCACCCGGCGCATGGTCAGGCCCTTGAGCTCGGCCGTCGTGACGAACTCCGACGCCATCACGTCGATGGTCGACGAGCGGGCCGTCCGCACGATGTAGGCGGCCATCGCGAGGGTCAGCACGATGATCGGCAGCCAGATCGTGGGCAGCAGCTCGGCGACGGTGGCGTCGCTCCCCCGCAGCACGACGGCGGGGAAGACCGGCAGGCCGATCGCGAACAGCAGCACCAGGACGGTGGCGACCATGAACTCCGGCACGCTCATCACGACCAGGCTGACGATCGAGATGACCTTGTCGCTCGGACGGCCGCGGCGGACACCGGCGACGACACCGAGCGTCAGGGACACCGTGACGCCGACGAGCATCGCGGGCACGGAAATGAGCATGCTGTTCCGGAACGCCGTGAACAGGGTCGGGGCGACCGGTTCGCCGCTGACGAGCGAGGTGCCGAAGTCACCGTGCACGGCGCCGCCGAGCCACTGCAGGTAGCGGAGCCAGACGTTCTGGTCGAGGCCGAGCGTCTCGCGGAGTTGCTTGACGGCGTCGGGGGTGGCGTTCTGGCCGAGCAGCTGCTGGGCGACGTCACCGGGGAGCGCCTGCACCGCCAGGAACACGAAGAGCGAGGCGAGCACCACGGTCAGCAGGGCGATGCCGACGCGGCGGAGGACGGGGACGAGGACGTCCGACGGTGTGTTCGTGGTCGTCATCGGCGCAGTCCGATCCGCAGGTAGTCGAACTCGAAGCCGTACTCCGAGTAGTTCACGACGTCGCGGGACAACCCCACGAGCCGGTCGCCGAACATCGGCGTCATGTCCGCTCCCTGCTCGACGACGAGCCGCTGGGCGTCCTGGTACAGGGTGAGCCGCTTGGCGTCGTCCATCTCGGCTCGGGCGTCGTCGAGCAGCCCGTCGAAGGTCTCGTTCGACCACGCGCTCTCGTTGTACGACGAGCCCGAGCGGAAGATCTGGTTGAGCAGCTGGTCGATCGGCCGCCCCGTGAACCAGTAGCTCACCATGAGCGGCTTCTGCATCCAGATCTGCGTGTAGTACGAGTCGGAGCTCGCGTTGCGGACGGTCAGGCGGATGCCCGCGTCGGCGACGGCGTCCCGGTAGGCCACGGCCATCGGGGTGAACACCGACTCGTAGCTCGACGTGTAGATCTCGGCGCGGAAGTCCGCACGCCCGGCCTGCTTGAGCAACGCCCGGGCCTTGTCCGGGTCGTACTCGCGGTGGTCGTCGACGAACGCGGCGAGCTGCGGCGGCACGGGGTTGTCCCAGCCCGCCGAACCGGTCCCCTGCAGCGCCGTGTCGACGATCTTCCGGGGGTCGTAGGCGAGCTTCATCGCCTGGCGCACCCGCGGGTCGCTGAACTCGTCACTCGTGGCGAGCATCGGGATCGTGTACCACTGGGCGTTCTTCGACCGGGCGACGGTGGCCCGGCCGGACGCCGACACCACCCGGGCGGTCGCGAAGTCCAGGTTCGTCTGCGAGATGAGGTCGATCTGCCCGGCGAGCAGGGCGTTCACCCGCGCCGTGGTGTCCTGGATCGAGTAGAAGTCGATGCCGTCGAGCGCTGGCCGGCCGGCGAAGTGGTCCGCGTAGGCCTCGACGCTGCCCGCGCCGGCCGGGGTGAAGGACGACAGCCGGAACGGCCCCGTCCCGATCCCGGTGCGACCGATGTCGGCGACGGCGTCTGCTGGCACGATGTAGCACTGGTACGCGGTGAGCAGCGAGGGGAACTCGGCGTTCGGCTTCGTCAGCGAGAAGCGGAGCGTGTACGGATCGACGGCGCGCATCGAGTCGGCGTCCATGACCTCGCCGAGCACGCCGGCCTGCGGGCTGCCGGTCTTCTCGTCGAGGATGTGCCGGATGCTCGCGATGGCGTCGTCGGCGGTGAAGCGGGAGCCGTCGTGGAAGGTCACGCCACGGCGGAGCGCGAAGGTCCACTCGGTGCCGTCGGCGTTCGCGGACCACTCCTCGGCCAGGTCCGGCACCGGGGTGCCCTGCTGGTCGAGCTTGACGAGCCGGTTGTACAGCGCACCGAGATACTCGTAGGCCGACAGCGAGCTGGCGGAGTCGAGGGTCTCGGCGGCCGAGGCCGCCGGCCGGGCGATGCGCAGGCGTCCGCCGCGACGGGCGACGCCGGTGGCTGCGGTTTCGGGGATCGTGGGGGTGCCGGCGGACGCGCCGGAGCTGCACCCGGCGAGCGTGAGCAGGCCGAGGCCGGCCAGACCGGCGGCGCCGGTGATGAGCGCCCGACGGCTCGGACCGTGGGCGCCTCGGGGTTCGGGGACGATGGGCTGCATTCGGGGTGACCCCTCCTGTAATCGTTCCGGTGAACGATAGAGGTCCCCGGCCGATCCCCCAAGCCCGCTCCCGGCGGTCGACGCGGGACCAGGGGCGCCGGGAACGGCGGACCGGTGCGGATCCGCCCCCGAGGACGACCGTTCCGTGCACGGGTGGAACGTTTACCAACCCGTTACACGGCGCGCTCCGGCACGCGGCATGATCGGGAACGCACCGACGTTCCCGAGGAGGACCATGGCCACGTTCACCCGCGGGTTCGGCGGTCGCCGTGCCGACCGCGACGACACCCGCATCCCGCCCGGGCAGACCCTGGTCCGTGACTGGCCCGTCCTGTCCGCCGGCGCGACGCCCGACATCGAGCCGACCGACTGGGCCTTCTCGATCCGCACCGAGTCCGGCCTGCACCAGTGGACCTGGGACGAGGTGCACGCGCTCGGCGTCGAGGACGTCACCGTCGACATCCACTGCGTCACGCACTGGACCAAGCTCGACATGCCGTGGCGGGGCGTCCCGCTCGACCGCCTGTTCGAGGACGTCGAGACCGAACTCGACTACTGCATGGTGCACAGCCACGGCGGCTACACGACCAACGTGCCGCTCGACGAGCTGCTCGACGGCAAGTCCTGGATCGCGTTCGAGGCCGACGGTGCGCCCCTGACGCCCGAGCACGGCGGGCCGGCCCGCCTGCTGGTCCCCCACCTGTACTTCTGGAAGAGCGCCAAGTGGGTACGCGGCATCGTCATGCAGTCAGACGACGAGCCCGGCTTCTGGGAGAACGCGGGCTACAACCTGCACGGCGACCCGTGGAAGGAAGAGCGGTACTGGTGACGCTCCCCGACACCGGCCTGGAGGCACGGATCACCCCCGCCACGCGACCCGCCGCACGCAGGCGGCCGGCCTGGCACGCCGCCACCGTCGCGTCCGTCGTCCGCGAGACGACGAACGCGCGCCGGATCGTCCTCGACGTCCCCACCTGGCCGGGCAACGACCCCGGGCAGCACCTGGACCTGCGGCTGACCGCCGAGGACGGCTACCAGGCCCAGCGCTCGTACTCCATCGCGTCGGCCGGCCCCACGACCGATGTCGTGCTCGCGGTCGACCGCGTGGACGGCGGCGAGGTCTCCCCGTTCCTCGTCGACGCTGTCGAGGTCGGCGACGCGCTCGATGTCCACGGACCCCTGGGCGGCTGGTTCGTCTGGCGGCCGGGCGAGTCCACCAGGCCCGTGCAGCTCATCGCCGGCGGCTCCGGCATCGTGCCGCTCGTCGCGATGGTGACCGCCCACGCCGAGGCGGACGACCCGGCGCCCTTCCGGCTCCTCGCAGCCGTCCGCACGCCGGACGACGTGTTCTTCCGTGCGGAACTCGACCAGGCGCTCGCGAGCCGGGCACCGCTCGAGGTGACCCACGTGTACAGCCGCACCGCGCCTCCAGGCTCGTCCGTGCCGGCCGGGCGGCTGACGCGGGACGCGCTCGCTGCGGCGGTGTTCCCGCCGGACGCGGGTGCCCTGGTCTACGTGTGCGGGTCGACGCCGTTCGTCGAGCAGGTGCTGCGCTGGCTCACCGAGCTCGGGCACGACACGAGCGACGTCCGCGCCGAACGGTTCGGGGGCAGCTGATGGTCGTCGTGGACGGCAACGCACTGGCGGGGACGCTGGCCGACAGTCTGGGGCCCGAGCCGACCGTGGTCGCCCTGCGCTGCGCCGGGTGCGGTTCGCTCGGGGTGCTCGGGCAGACCACCGTCCACCGCACCGCGATGGGGGCGGTGGCGCGCTGCCGTGGGTGTGACACGGTGCTCGTCACGGTCGTCGAGTCCGACAGTCACCGCTGGGTCGGACTGCCCGGCGCACGGACGATGTCCGCTTCGGCAGTGGACGGCATCGAGTAGCACAAGGGGCGACAGGCACGTGTGCGGGATGTGTGCGGGTTTCCGCAACGCTCGAGATGCTCCCCACCCGAACGGGGGTCGGCTCCGGATACATCCTCGGAACTGCGCCAGGCCACCCACCCGGTGCGTGCCAGTGGGGGCAGGGTCGCCTCCGCGCCCGGTGGGCGCGGGTACCCGAAGCCTGCGCCCGCCGGGCCCCCACGCCTTCGGCGCTGCGACGCCCCGCAACGACAGAACCCCCGCCGCTCTTCCGAGCAACGGGGGTTCCGGTCTTCCTGTTCTGAGCGGATGACGAGATTCGAACTCGCGACCCTCACCTTGGCAAGGTGATGCGCTACCACTGCGCCACATCCGCATTCACACGCCGTGCTGGCCGTGCGGAGATGACTCTACCCGATGACGGGCGGCATCACCGGTTCCACCCTGGTTCCCGGCGTGTCCGGCGCGGCGCGGGCGGTCCGTCAGGTCGACGGAGTTCGATCGGACCATGAGCTACGTGCACGACAACCCGGGCGGGACCGAGGCCCACGGCGTCGACCTGGTCGACGGCGACGCCCCCGCCATCCGGATCCTGGTGCACGGCGACCTGCCGACCACGATCGAGCACGAGGGCCGCACCTGGCTCGCCACGGGTGACGCCCACGACGCCGGCACCGACGACACCCCGCCGATCGCGATCTACCGCCCGGTCTGAACCCGCGGGTCCGGCTGGGCTGACCGATCCGGGTGCGCCGGCCCGTCAGTGACCGCGGACGTCGCCCGTCAGGATCGCGTGCTCGACACCCGCTGACAGCTCGTCGTGCAGGGCGTCCGCGAAGAACTCGCCGGCACCCAGGCTGATGAGGTGCGCGACCGCGGCCTCCGCCGCCGGGAACCCGGGCTCCCACTCGTCGTGCAGGAACGCGCGGACGTGTCCGGACTCGTGCACGACGACCACGCCGATGTGCTCGTGCCGAGTGCCGTCCTCGAGCACGGCGTCGAAGACGATGGGTTCGGTGTCCTCGCCGAGTTCCTCGAGCAGGACGGTGCCGGTGCCCGGCCACTCCGTCCGGTACGGCGGCAGGTCGGGGGCGTGCAGGTGCCCGGCGAGCTCGTCCGACGCCGACTCGATGTGTCCGGTGGACAGGTACTCGTCGACGACGTCGTGGATGCGGGCGTGCAGGTCCGGCTCGTACTGCCACCAGCGCTGGTGCACGGTGCGGAGCCACTCCTGGGTCGCGGCGTCGGCCGAGGCCGAGATCCCCACGAGCTGCGGTGCGGTGCCCGGCGAACCGACGACCTCGAGCTGTTCGTCGTGCGTCTCGACCGTGATCGACCCCGTGGTCTCGTCGGGGTGAACGCCGTGGACGTCCTCGGGCGCGGCGGCCCAGATGCTGGCGGGGAGCTTCGGCGGCAAGTCGAACGGGACCGCGATCGCGGGTTGCGTCATCGCGTGGTCGATGGCGTCGCCGAGGTGCACCTCGTCCGCCCGGGACCCCATGACGATGCCACCGGCCGGCGGCACGAGCGACAGGTGTTCGAGGTCGTCCGGCGCCGCGTTCATCGACGTGAACACCACGGTGTCCGCCCACTGGACGAACGCACCGGCCGACCGGTCGTCCTCGCCGAACGGCACGTCCCACGCCGTCGGGTCGGTGAGCACCCACGATGCGGTGCGGCCGGCCGGTCCGTGGCGGACGGCGTCGACGATCGCCGGCACCAGTCCGGGCAGCTGCCGGTACGCCGGGCGGACCGTGAGTCGGTCGACGGCGAGCAGGTCGAGCTTGCCGAGCATCTCGGCTGCGTGGGTCTGCAGCGAGAAGAACGTCTCGCCGGTCGCGTCCTGCGCAGCGACGGCGGAGGCGAACGCCCCGGCGACGTCGGAGACCTGGTAGCCGAGCACCAGCGCCTCGAGCGACTCCGGCGCCCGGCTCGTGAACGCGGTGACCTCGGCGACGGAGACCGCCTCGGTCTCGTCGTCGGTGATCGGGACGCGGACGTCGATCACCCACCGGTCGACGTCCTGCCCGGGGTAGGCGTCACCGTCCTCGTCCGAGATCGTGATGTGCACCAGGCGCAGGGAACCGTCCCAGGCGTCGTGGACGTGCTGGGCGATGGCGGCATCGGGGTCGTCGTTCACGGATGCAACGGTACCGGTGCGATCGGCAGCGCCACGCGGCCGGCGACCAGCGCATCAACCCGCAGCCTCGCCGTCGGGGGCTGGCGAGGGGGGTGCGATGCGCACCACGTTGCCGACGGCCGCAGTGCTCGCTGCGGCGACGCTGCTCACGGCGACGGGCTGTTCGTCGTCGTTCTTCGAGCCGATGGCCGACCCGGTCGGGACCTGGACCCTGACGCCGGACGGGGGCAGCACCATCGTCCTGCGGCGGCAGGAGCCTCGGCTTCCGGGTCGGGGATCGTGAACGCCCCGACCCGACGTACGAGTACCGGCACGACTGAAGCGTCCGAGGACCCTGAGCGAGCGCGGGCAGCGTCGGGCACTGACGGTGCGGCTCTGCGACGCGACCCCGGGACGGACGGGAGGCCCGGTGCCGGCTGGAACCGGGCCTCCCGTCCGTCTCGCTGCCGTCACCTGCCACAGCACTCCGATCGGTCGGTCGTCAGCCCGGAGCGCTCGGCGCGCTCGGCGCGTTCGGCGCGCTTCGCGACGAACACCGCGACCTCGTCGGCCACCGCGACGGGCGCGTCGATCACCGGGAGCCGCGGCCTTCACCGGCGACCGACATCCCCGCCGTTGAACGGTCAGCGCATCACGGACAATCCCGGGACGGCGTCAGGGCAGCCACGCTCATGGTGGATCGACAGGAGCGACTCCGTGGTCCCGACCGGCACGATCGCGCGGTCGTCGCTCCCGTCCCGTGATCCGCACCGATGCGACTCAAGGAGGCCGCGATGGAACACACGAACCCCCGGCGGTGGGGCGCGAACGCGCCCGCTGCTGACCGACTCTTCGCTGGGACACCACGATGAGGGCCCGGAACCTCGCCGCCGCTGCGATGGTGACGGCTGCTGTCGGCATCGTGGTCTCGCGCCGCCGACGCGGCGCACCCGGGCCCGCACGGAAGGTGCTGGCCGAACCGCGTTCCGGCTGGCACGCGGTCACGGTGAACCGCGGGCGGGACGCGGTGCTGCCAGGCGGACGAGTCCCCGCGCCGCTCACGGCGTTCGGGCAGGACGTCGAGGTGGAGGCCCGTCCCGCGCCCGGCGATCGCGGCACCGAGCTCCGTGCCCGGTTCCGAGGCGGCGCCCCGGATGCACGAGGCCGGTTGCGGGCCGCGCTGCGCGAGGCGAAGCAACTCATCGAGGTCGGCGAGGTGCTCCGGGTGGATCCGGTCCCCCACGGCCGACGGAAGGCCACACCCACCGGCGCGTTGGTGGACGTGGCAACGAGACGGAGCAACGAGGAGGGTGTGCTGTGAAGGCGCTCTGTTGGACCGGGGTCAACGAGACCGCGGTGGAGACGGTGGAGGACCCGAAGATCCTCAACGATCACGACGTGATCCTGAAGGTGCGTCTGAGCACCACCTGCGGGTCGGACCTGCACCTGCTCGGCGGGTACATCCCGACCATGCGATCCGGTGACGTCCTGGGGCACGAGTTCATGGGCGAGGTCGTCGAGACGGGATCGGCCGTCACGAAGCACAAGGTGGGCGACCGGGTCGTCGTCTGCTCGTTCATCGCCTGCGGGCAGTGCTGGTACTGCACCCACGGGCAGTTCTCACTCTGCGACGACGGCAACCCGAACCCGGGCTTGACCGAGGCGATGTGGGGATCGTCGATCGGCGGATGCTTCGCCTACAGCCACGCGCTCGGCGGGTTCGCGGGCAGCCACGCCGAGTACGTCCGCGTGCCCTACGCCGATCAGGGGGCGTTCACGGTCCCCGACGGCGTCTCCGACACGGCCGCCCTGTTCGCCTCCGATGCCGCACCCACCGGGTGGACCGGAGCCGACCTGGCCGGGATCACCCCGGGTGACACCGTCGCAGTGTGGGGCGCCGGAGGTGTGGGCCAGATGGCCGCTCGTGCGGCGATGCTCCTCAGCGCCGAGCAGGTGATCGTGATCGACCGCCTGCCCGAACGGCTGCGACAGGTGCGCGAGCACATCGGTGCCGAGATGCTCGACTACACGAGCGACGCCGTGCTCCCGGAACTCAAGGAACGCACCGGCGGTCGGGGTCCCGACGTCTGCATCGAGGCCGTCGGCATGGAAGCGCACGGTACCGGACCGCTGTACCTGTACGACCAGGCCAAGCAGCAGCTGCGGTTGCAGACCGACCGGCCGACCGCCCTGCGCGAGGCCATCTACGCCTGCCGGAAGGGCGGCAGCCTGTTCTCGCTCGGGGTCTTCGGTGGGCTCGTCGACAAGTTCCCGTTCGGCGCGATCATGAACAAGGGCATGACGGTCCGCGGCGCCCAGCAGCACGGGCACCGCTACATCCCGATGATCCTCGACCGCATCGCCGCGGGAGAGCTCAGCACCGAGCACCTCGCCACGCACGTGATGCCACTGTCGCAAGGGCCGCGCGGGTACGAGATGTTCAAGAACAAGGACGACGGCTGCGTCAGGGCCGTCTTCACCCCCGGCGTGTGACGACCGACCACGCAGCGGACAGGAGGAAGGAACGATCATGAAGGCACGACGATGAACGATCGGATACTCTCCACGCGCCGGGCCCTCGTCATCGTGGGGGTCGGGGTCCTGGTCGGGGTCGCTTTGACCTTCACCGGGGCTCCGTCCCTCGGGCCGCTCGCGGCCTGGTGCACGGCCGGCCTGATCGCGCTGGTCCAGGTCTGGCACAAGTGCTGGCGCCAGGACGCCGACGGCACCGAGCGTCTCGCCCGCGACGAGTCCGAGACACGGGTCAGTGACAACGCGATCATCGTGGCCTGTTTCGCGAGTCTCGCCGCCGTTGTGCTGGCGCTGAGCGAAGCCAGCCAGGCGCGAGATCCGGCTTCGGTGGCGGCGGTCATCCTGGGTGTGCTCGGCACGATGGTCGCGTGGGCGTTGGTCAACACGGTCTACGCCCTGAAGTACGCCCGGACCTTCTTCCTCGACCACCGGGGCGGCGGGTTCGACGTCAAGCAGGACGGGCGACCGACCTCCAGCGACTTCGCTTACTTCGCCTTCACGATCGGCATGTCGTACGCGGCACCAGAGGTCGAGCCGGACGACAGTGAGACCCGACGGAAGGCGTTGCCGCACGCGCTGCTGTCGTACTTCTTCGGAACGGTGCTCATCGCGGTGGCCATCAACCTGGTGACGAACCTCGGTCAGGGGTGAGCGGAGGGATCCTCGTCGACCCTAGGCTGACCGACGTGACCGACCTCGCTCCTGACCAGACCGCGCCGAACGCCGCAGGGTTCCCCGCATCGGCAGCCGTGCCGCTACCGCCCCTCAGCCTGCTCGCGGTGGTGGCGATCGCTCTCGCGTTCGTCGCGCCGATCGGCGGTCTCGTCGTCGGGTTCATCGCGCGGCGCGACGTGCGGCTGACCGGTGAGCGGGGTGACGGCATCGCGTTCGCGGCGATCCTGATCGGGGCGACGCTGACGTTGTTCGGGATCATCGTGCCGCTGTTCCTCGGCGGCGCGGGGATCCTCGACCTGGACCTGCGGCTCTGATCGCTAGCCTTCCGGCATGGGGAACCACGACGGCGCGATGCCCATCCGATCGGCGACGGTCCACGATGCCGGGGCGATCGCCCGCGTGCACGCGGCCTCGTGGCGTGAGACCTACGGCCGGTTCGTCGACGATCCGGACACGAACCCGTGGTTCGACGTGGATCGGCGGGTCGACATGTGGCGGTCGATGCTCGCCGACCCCTCGACGTGCCGGGGCGTGCGTGTTGCGCTGGACGACACCGGCGTCATCGGCTTCGCTGCCGTGCAGCCGACGCCCGGACCCGAGGCCGCCCGACCCGAGGAACTGACGATGCTGTACGTGCTCGCCCGCGCGCACGGAACCGGCACCGGCCAGGCGCTGCTCGACGACGTGCTCGCCGATCGTCCGGCGTCGCTGTGGGTGGCCGCGGACAACCCTCGGGCACACGCCTTCTACCAGCGGAACGGCTTCACGCCCGACGGCGCGGAATCGGCGTTCGGACCGATCCCGCTGACGGTCCGGCTGGCGCGCTGAGGATCAGTCCGCCACGGGAGCCGACAGGTCCCAGACGGTGTCGGCCTCGTACTGCTCGGACCAACCGCGCCGCATCCGGGCGGCGGCGCGGTCGAAGGCGTCGACGACGTCGGTGTCCGGCGTCAGGAGCGCCTGCAGGCGGAGCCCGTCGAACAGTGCGACGAGCTGCTGCGCGCCGCGGATCGGGTCCATGGTCGCGGGCTCACGGCCGGCGTGGACGTCTCGCTGCAGCGCAGTGCGGACCGTCTCGCGGAACTGCAGGTAGGCCGACCGGTAGTAGTCCGCACCGTCGGTGGACGGGTCGGTGGAGACGGCCAGCGTGGCGGCGATCAACCGCATGAGGGCCGGATCCTCGGCGTGGGCCGCGAGCAGCGCGTGCAGGAACGCCACCGTCCCCTTCTCGCCGGCGAGCGGGAGCAGCGGGGCCGACACTGCCCGGGTCCACCGCATCACGGCGGCAGCGAGCAGCGCGGGCTCGGACGGGAAGAGCTCGAGGATCTCCGCCTGCCGCATCCCCGACCGGGACGCGACGTCCTCGAGCGAGAAGCGTGAGAGTCCACCGTCGTGCAGGACGGCGATGGCGCCGTTGATCGCCCGGGTGCGCGGGACTTCCTCGTCCGCGGCGTTCTGGTTCGTCAGCGGTGCCAGCGGGTGCTTCCGGAACCAGTCCAGCAGCGCACGTGCGCGGGACGCCCCGAACGCCGGGTCGGTCGGGCGACCGGCGGTGAACAGGTCGCTGAACCCGGGAACGTCCTGCATCAGCGGGTCGAGCGACTGGAACGCCATCGACCAGTCCGGGAACGAGCGCCGGGCGATCGGTTCATCGAGCAGCACCCGGACGTTCGTGTGCCGCGGGTCGGCCTGGACCTGGTCGAAGCGCTGCCGGACGACGTCGTCCTCGCCCTCGATGATCCCGATGCAGTTGTCGTCGCGGTGCGCGAGCATGCCCGTGACACCGAGTCGTGTGTTCTTCTCGCGGCCGACCGCCAGGATCTGGGCGAGTTCGGAATCCGTGATCGGACGGGTCTGGGTGCTGGTGTAGACGAGCGATCGCATGGTGCTGCTTCCTGGTCGGACGGTCCCCCGGTGTGTGGGAGGTGCCGCCGTGTCGAACCCGAATCGACTCGACGGCACCTCGTGGTCACCGTAACCAGCGGCGACCACCTTCACTGCGACGCAAGACGGTCCGTGGCTGTCCGGCACCCGGAGGATGCCGACCTCTGAATGGAACCATCCGACGGTCCTCGGCGGTACCCCCACTACGGGGAACGCTCGTTCTCCGGCGGTCGCTCGTGGCGCACGTGGCGCACGTGGCGCACGTCAGGTTGCGCGGTCGCCTGTTTCGGGCGTCTCGACGATGCGGTCACCCGTCGTCGGGTCCCATCCGACCGTGCGGGGTTCGGCTGCTGCTCGAGGACGCCGTGCATCCCGCGGGAAGAACGGTCGTGCGCTCGGCAGGTAGCTGAGCACCGCCGCGACGACGATGCAGACGGCGTCGACGAGGCTCCGGTCCATGCCGTCGGTGGCGATGGTGATCACCGCGCTGCAGGCGGTCAGCCCGGCGATGATCGCGAGCCAGAGTCGCGCGTTCCCGGAGCCTCGTCCCATCAGCGTCGCAAGCCACAGGAACAGTGCCGACCAGGCGAGGACGAAGAGGAGCCCGAGCGACGCCCCAATGATCGCGCCGCCGGCTTCGCGCATGGACACGACGATGCCGGGCGCCGCGGCCGCGAGGCTGATGACGACGGAAACCCACCAGAGCGCCACGGCGACCGTGACGACCCGCGGTCGCGTGCGCTGTTCGGTGCGCTGTTCCATCAGGTGCTCCCCCGTCGTGCCGGATCCGGCACGACGATCCTACGGTGACGGCTGACGCACTCCGGCCATGCGCGATCGGCGGAGGATGACCAGTCCCACGGTCAGTCCGGCTGCGAGTAAGGCGAAGGTCAGGAACGACGCGAACCCGATCGTCACCAGCCGGTCGTGCGGCGCACCGACACCCAGGAGCAGCCGAAGCGTGAGCAACGGCACCACGACGGCGGCCGTCCACGAGGCGATCACCAACACCGAGAGCAAGATGACCGCGCCCCGGTGCGGAGCCGTTCCGGGGGCGTTGGTCATGCGACCATCCAACCAGTGGCCTGGTGCGAGCCCCTAGGGGCGGTAGTCCTCACGACGCGGCAGGAGCTCGGCCGCGTGGGAATCGATGTACGGCTTCGCGCCCAGCATCCCGCCGATCGTCTTCGCGACCGTCGTGAGCAACGCTCCGAGCCCCCGTGCCACGATGCTCAAGATCCTCATGGTGCCCCCTCGTCGGACCGACCTGCGGTGTCGGACTCTTCCCGTCACACCGTACGCGGAAGGCCGTGCCCCCGCCAGGGACGGCAGACTCTCGGGCCCGTCGTCGATCGTCGTCGCGCATAGGCTGGACGCCCGACCGGGGAGGAGCCGCGATGCCGGTGGTCCGCGAGCGAGTGCCGTTGTGGCGCACGCCCTGGTGGCACTCTCGCCGCTGGGAAGCGCGCATGTGGGTGCTGCTCGTCGCTGCTGCTGCTGGCGGCGTCCTCCGCGAAGTGGCGCATCCGTTCTACGACGACGGGGTCGAGGCGATCGTGAACTGGCTCGGCCTCTGCATCCCGGGATGTGTGATCGCGTACGTCGTGGTCGGTCGGTGGAAGAAGGGTCTCACCACGCTGTGGAAGCCGTCCTGGCGCGAGCTCCGACGGATCCTGGTCGCGGCACCGCTCGGGGTGCTGGCCCTGCGGCTGCTCATCGAGGACGACGACGCGTGGTTGTGGCTGCTCGCCGGGGTGTCCGCCGCGCTGCTCGCGCTCGCAGTGGCTCGCTGGGTCGCTGCCCACCGCGATCGTCGACGTCGGACGAATGCGTACGGGACGGTGTCCGCTGACCCCTACGCGTAGCTCCCGATGGGGTTCGTCGATCCCTACGCGTCCTGTGCCGAGTCGGTCTTCGACGGCAACCGCGATGCCACGAGCGTCCCGACCAGCGCCACCACCGCGAAGGCCGCGAACCCGAACGGCAGCCCGATCGCGCTGCCGACACCACCGACGACGAGCGGTCCGACGGCGTCCCCGGTCTCGTGCCCGAGCTCCGCGGAGCCCATGGTGCGACCGAACCGATCCGGCGGAGTCGTCCCGGCGAGGTGCGCGAACGCAACGGGCGTCAGCGTGGCGACACCGGCCCCGGCGAGCAGGGCCGCGATGAAGACGGCCACCACCGAGGGTGCCACGGCGACCACCAGGAAGGCCGCGGCAACCGCGGCCGTCCCGGCCACACCCGCGACCCCGGTACCGAGGCGCCCGGCGTCGTGCAGTCGACCGGCGACGGGCTGCACGAGCGACGACGTCACGGCGAGGACGGCGACCGCGAGCGTCGAAACCAGGAGCGGGATGCCGGCCTCGGTGCCGAGCGCCGGGAGCATCCCGGTCAGCGCGCCGATCGCAGCGCTGCCGACGGCCAGCACGACGACCGGGATCAGGAACTGGCGGTCCGTGGCCGCTCGGACCATCACGGCGAGCGTGGCCCGCTGCCGGGGCAGGGGCACGATCGGCTCGACGGCGACGAACACCGCCACCGCGGTCACCAGGGCCATCACGACGAGGATCCCGAAGAGCCACTGCGTGCTGCCGAACTGCACCACGAGTGCACCGATGACCGGTCCCCCGGCGTAGCCGAGACCCTTCCACGAGCCGTACCGACCGAAGTACGTCCCCCGACGGTTCGCCGGCACGAGACGGGCGACCGCGGCGGACGATGCCGGCGAGAACGCGGAGGCGCCGGCACCCTGCAGCAGACGCGCGAGGCCGAGCCAGAACGGTCCGGTCCCGAAGACGCCGATGAGTGAGGCCGCTGCGAACACGACGAGTCCGCCGACGATCACCGGTCGCGGCCCGATGCGGTCGGACAGTGCGCCGAAGACCGGCTTGAGGACGAGTTCGGCGACGTCGTAGAGCGCCAGGAAGAGCCCGAGCCACGCCAGCGTCAGACCGAGTTCGAGGTGCTCGCCGCCGACCGCTGCGGCGATGCTGTTCGCCCCGAAGGCGGTCACGAAGCCCGCGGCGTACAGCGGCGCGAGCCAAGGGACAGTGGTCGTCGACGGGGCGGTCACGTGCTCACCTTGGCCGACCACGGGCCGGACCGCCAACGCTCACGATCATTCCTCGTGACTGCGTGACGCTCTGCCTCGTCCACGATCGGCCATCGCTTCGCCGGTGTGTCTGCGGTGTCCACGGGGTGGTGCAGCCTCGGATCAAGCGTGTCGAAACCCTCACTGTTCGGCCTCGATCGACATGGCGTTGACGAATCGTCAGCGACCGCGACGCATGATGGGTGGCATGAAACAGTGGACTTCCGCAGAGACCACCGAGCTCATCGTCAAGAGCTGGTTGTGGATGACGCTCCTCACCGCGCCGGTCGCCACCGTCATCGCCGTCGCGTGGTGGAACCCCATCGCCCTCTCCCTCTTCGTGCCGGCCTCGCTCATCTTCACCGGCATCGGAGCAGCCATCGGCGGCATCGCCTCCATCCCCTTCTCCCACGGACTCGGCCGAGCCCTGATGCGAGTCCGGAGCCGCCTCGTCCATGCCATCGCACACTCCCTGCTCGCCGGCGCGCTCGCGGCAGCCTGCCTCGCGCTCTTCCTCGTCATGAACGATGGGGACGACCTCTCGACGTGGCCGCTCATCGCGTCCGTAGCCGCCGGCATCGCCGCGGCGATCGCACGGTGGCGGCTCGACCGCACCAGGACGACGGCAGAGCCGACAGCAGCGGACGTCGTCGACGACGCCGGGGCCTAGCCGGACCACGACCAGCGCCCGTCGGGACTGTCAACGGGAAAGAGGGGTGTCGGCGCCGGTGCCGGGGGATGTACTCGAGTTCGTCTGAGGTGGCGACGGCCACGTCCGACCGGTCGATAGGGTCGGTTCGTGGGGAACTCCGTGACGCTGAACGTGCTGGCCGCTTCGTCGCCGATGGTGGGCGCCGATCCGGCTGTCCGCGCCGGCGAGGTCGACCTGGATGCGGTCGCCGGTGAGTGGGAAGTGCAGTGGCTCCTGCCGTTCCTGTGGATGGGGCTCGTTCCCGAACCCTGGTTTGCAGCGCACGCTGGCCGGCTCCTCGCAGCGCTTGCAGCTGGTGAAGACGAGAGCCCGGGCCTCACCGATGTCGTCGTGCCCTGGCCCACCGCTGCTGAGGCGTTCCGAACGCGGCTGCCAGCGGTGGTCGCCGTGTGGCCGGAGTTCGCTGAGCCCGCGAACCGGTTCCTCTCGGATGTCACCTCGGTGGCGGAGCGGACAACGAACCCCGTCATCCGACTGCAACTCGACGAGCTGGTCACGGCGTCGTGGGGCGATGAAACGGAACTCAGCCGGTACGTCGCCGACGTCCTCGCTGACGCGGACCAATGGGACGACCCTCGACGGACCGCTGAGGGTCGGGTGTCCGACTTCCACCGGGCAGCGACAGCAGACGAGCCAGGCCGGTCGTTCCTGCTCGGTGGTGAATGGATGTACGGCGGGTCTTCGTTGCCGCGTGACGAACCGGCGCCGTTGCCGGCTCCGAGCCGGGCGGCATCATCGGCTCCGCAGGATGCGCGCGTCGACCGTCAGGCGGAGACGCCTCGGGTGCCGAGACCTTCGTGGATCAACGAGCGGCAGTGGGCCGGCCGCTACGGGATCCATGGTGAGGACCTCTGGCAGGTCGCGGCCTTGGCCGCAGCTCGGAAGGCCCGAGCGCAGGCGAACGTGTGGCCGTGGCACTGGATGGTGGCGATCGCGGTGACGTTCGCAGTCGTGACGTGGCTCATCGTCGGCATGTTCTCCGACAGCATGCTGTGGGCGACCATCGCTGGAGCAGTCGTCCTCGTCAGCGTTGCTGCGATGTGGGGGCGTGCCGCTGGTCGAGCTCGCCGAAGCTAGCGCAGCGGACGTCGCTGGGTCGACCGGGCGGTGCTGATGAACCGGTCGAGTGCGTCGCCGACGTCGTCGTGCCAGGAGCCGTCGGACCAGGCGCCGGCTTTCTCGTCGGTTGCCCAGACGTGCCAGCGGTCACCCTCTTCGTCAAGCGCTGTCGCGTCGGCGGTTCCCCGCTCGCCGGGCCAGAGGACCCGCAGGCGTTCGTCGGCGACCACCGCGCGGGCTTCGTCCAGGTCGGTGAACGGCAGCGGTTTCCGCCAATGGTCGATGACGACGCCGATGCGCTTGCTGGGGGTGCCGTCCCAGTCGATGTCGAGTCCTCGGTCGGAGAGGACGCTGGCGACCCGTTCCCCTGCGGTGAGCTGGGAGCGTTCGTTGACGGCTGCTTCACCGCGGGTGGAGAGCATCGACTTCGCGACCAGGTCGGGGTCGATGTCAGGCGCTGGGCGGAACGACCCGTACGCGAGGCGCAGAACGCACCGTTCCAGGGCGAGCCCGTCCGTGTCCTGCTCATGGAAGAACACGTAGGCCCACTCTCGCTGTCCGTCGGGCGCTGTCTGGTCCGGTGTTCGCCGGTCACGCGCTTCCAGGAACCCGTCGCTCTGGTCGACGCCGAGGTTCATCCCGGTGACGAAGCCGTCACGGGCGAGCTCCGCGAAGGCGAACTGGAGACGGTCGTACTGGCTGCTGCGCCAGTCCCAGGTTGCCTCCTCCTGCCGGCGTGCATCCCAGATGAGCCGGGTGCGCGCGAGGACGGTGCGGCGGAGCTCGTCAACGTCCGGTACGTCGTCCTCGTACCATTCGACGACTGTCTCGACGACGTCGTCGAAGCGGCGGAACCCGGGCAGCATCTGCTCGGTGACCGTTTCGTCGATCATCTGCTCGTCGGGTTCGACCTCGTCGAGGATGTCGTAGTCGGTCTGGTCGATGCTGTCGTCCGGCTTCCGCCGCCGCCACTGGTCGAAGATCCCCACGGACGGATCCTATGCGGCGCTGGTGTCGCGCCGCCGGGACGCGGACCGGTCCGGGAGTCTGGTGCAGCAGCTCGAGGTCCTGCACCGGCAGGCCGGTGACGCTGGCTCGAGACGGTCGACCGGAGCGGAATCTTGCGGTTCGCGGTCTACGTCTGCGTGAGGACCTTCGCGTGACCGTGGCCGTCGGCGAAGACGTACGCGGATCCGCCGCCGAAGTTCACGCCGAGGGGGTCCTCGTCGAGCATCGCGACGAACCGGTATCCGTCCGGAGTCTCGTCGTTCTGGATCCACGCCGGTCTCCCGCCCCACTGGCCGGCGACGGTGACACCGTCGGCGCGCGCCTCGGCCAACGCGTCGGAGTAGTCGTCCGCGGCTGCCTGGTGCACGCCGAGGAGCCACGGTGCACCGGCCATCACGGCGGTGCCGGACGATGATGCCGGCCGTCCGGCCGGGTGCAGGTCGCGTCCACCGACGACGATGGCAGCGTTGCACCCGGCGTCCGGGTCCCAGGACGGGCAGGAGCCCGGGTCTGCCTGGCAGATGAAGACGAGGATGAGGCTGCCGTCGTGCTCGAGCTGCGCGGTGAACTGCATCGGCTCGTGGTGTTCAGCGCACGTCGGCCAGTCGAAGCCGTCGGGAACGCTGGGCTGCCCGCCGAGTCGTGAGGACACCAACGGTGCGGTGAGGTCCGACCGGTACGCGCCGAGGAGCCGAACACCGGCTCGGGTTCGACGTACTGCGACAGCGTCGTGACTCCGGGTCGACGACGACGCGGCGCTGAGGCGGATGCTCTCCGGCGTGCCGCTGCGGATGGCGGCGACGACGAAGGACGGGTCGTCGGTGGGGAGGTCCCATCGCAGGAGGGACTGGTAGGGCTCCTTCCCTGTCCCGGTGTACGGGGCAGGGCCGTTGTCCTCCGCCAGGAGCATCCGCTCGACCTGCCAGGCGTCCAGGAGTGGGTACCCGGCGCCAGTTGCCTCGGAGACGATCCGGGTTGCGGTTCGCCGAGCGATCGCCTGCCGGCGCTGGCGGCCGCTCCGGTACAGGACGAAATGGAGCAGGTGCGCGACGATGGGGAACGGGAGCACCCACACGGCCGCGAGGAGGGACGACTTGCTCTGACTGCGGTAGTCGAACGCGTCGTAGTACACGGAGAGGGCGATGTAGGCGATGACGCCGAAGGTGTACACGAGTGTGTACACGGCGCCGAACACCCGCAGGCCCGGCGGGGTGCGCACCGCAGCAGCAGCGCTGGTGTCGATGATGACGTCCGGCGGCAGATCCGCTGTCAACGGCGGGGACCGAGCGTGTGACGCGAGACGACGGCGATGACCGCCCCGCCGACGAACGATGCGGCGGCGTCTGCACCGGTGAGGACACCCGCGGACGGACGGTGTCGGTGTGGACGGTACGTGCTCATGCTGCTCCCCCGATAGTGCTGTCCCTCCACGCTACCGCCATGCCGGTGGTCGCCTGCCCACCCCACTCGAGCGCTCCACCCACGCAGTCGCTGGTCAGATGTCGGGGAGCAACGGGCCGACACGAGCACAACAGCTCGAGTCGGACCGATGCAGCGAAGACAGCCGACGGGGTCGCCGTCGCCGGATCCGTGCCGGGTCCGCGGACCGGTCCGTCCGGCCACCCTTGGAACGACGAAAGCCCCCGACCGGACCTGGTGGTCCTGCCGGGGGCTCCGTGGTGGTGGGCGATACTGGGATCGAACCAGTGACCTCTTCCGTGTCAGGGAAGCGCGCTACCGCTGCGCCAATCGCCCAAGTCCCTGCGTGGACCGGAGTCCATCAAGGTCTTGGAGGGTGGATCTGGAGGTGGGGACGGGATTCGAACCCGCGTGGACGGCTTTGCAGGCCGCTGCCTAGCCTCTCGGCCACCCCACCATCGAGGTTCACGTCTCCGTGAGTACCCGAACGGTGGGATACCCTCTGGTGAGTCGCGGGCCTTCGAGAAGACCCACACTCGAGCGGATGACGAGATTCGAACTCGCGACCCTCACCTTGGCAAGGTGATGCGCTACCACTGCGCCACATCCGCACTTGTCGTTCCGCTGTCGCGGCGACGACGTAAACTCTATACGCACCGGGGCACTTCCACCAAAATCCTTCCCGTTCACCGGGCGTGTCCCCCGAGTTCATGCGGATCGGGGCGGTTCGGCGCCCCCTGCGGACAGCGCGCCACACCCGGGCCGCGCGATGTGTTCGATGCGTCGCCGGACTTCCGCTAGTATCGATCCGCACGAACAGTGCAGGGGGCGATTGGCGCAGTTGGTAGCGCGCTTCGTTCACACCGAAGAGGTCATCAGTTCGAGTCTGGTATCGCCCACACAGCAACACGAACACCACTGACAAGAGCCCGACGCAGCAGCGTCGGGCTCTTGTCATCTCATCAGGCCGCAGCACGCGGGCCAGACCACCAGCACGATCGGACGAAGGGGCGCATGACCGACGTCGACCTCGAGTTCGCCCGGGTCCGAGCGGTCCTCGACCGTCCGACCCTGCGGCTCATGTCCCGGCCGACCAGCGCCACGGTCCTCGCCGTGTTCCGCACGGTCTTCGACCGCGACGTGCAGTACGTCCCCGCCGACCGCATGCACCTGCAGGTCGAGGAGCACGTCGCGCGCCTGCAGGCAGCGGGTGCCCGCGTGCCCGCCAGCGACCAGGCGGTGCCGACGGCCAGTAGACAAGCCGACACCGAACAGTCCGACGGTGAGCAGGAGGCCCGCCCGAACGGCCGCGCCCTGTGCCGCGAGTGGGTCGGCGCCCAGTGGCTCGTCCGCTCGAACTCCCCCGACGGCGACGAGCAGTACTCCCTGACGAGCCACGCGCTCGAAGCGCTGAGCCTCGTCGACGCCCTGTCGGCCGACCGCGCCCTGATCAGCGAGAGCCGGCTGGCGATGATCGTCGACGCGGTGCACCGGTGGGCGGCCCGTGCCGAGCCGGACCCCGACGTGCAGATCCGCCGGATCGACGCCCAGATCGCCGAGCTGCAGTCCGAGCGTGCACGCCTGGAGCACGGTGACGACGTCGTGGCGGTGGACGACGACCGGATGCGCGACGGGTACACCAACATCTCCGACCTGATCCGGCAGCTCCCGAGCGACTTCAAGCGCGTGGAAGAGGCGGTCGCGACGATGCACCGCTCGATCGTCGAAGACTTCCGGCAAGAGGTCCGCCCGATCGGCGAGATCCTCGACGACTACCTGGCCCGCACCGACAACCTGATGGAGGCAACACCCGAGGGCCGTGCCTTCGAGGGCGCCTTCGAACTGCTGCGCGACGACGCACTGCTCCTGCGGCTCCGCGATGACATCGCGACGATCCTGGCGCACCCGTTCGCGCAGGGCCTCGGAGCTAGCGAGCGTCGAGCCTTCCGCAACACCGTGACGATCCTGCGCCAGGGCATCGAGGACGTGCTCGCCCAGCGCCGTCAGCTCACCGCCACGCTCCGCGACCAGATCGTCGCCCACGACGTGGTGCGCGACCGCGAGCTCGACGCCGTGCTCCGCTCGATCAACCGCGGCCTCGCCACCCTGATGGACCAGGGCGGCGCACGTGACCGGATCCCGCTGCCGCTCCTGCCGGCGGCGGCCGAGGTCGGCACGCTGCGCGAGCGCTTCTACGATCCGGACGCCGAGTCCGTACCGCCGCCGATCGAGGAGCCCGACGACGACGTCTTCGAGGACCTCGACGTCGAGATGCTCCGCAAGCACGGCGGGCCGCTGCTGACCGAGCTGCGCGCGGCGCTGCGCTTCGCCGAGGCCGACTCCAGCGTCGACGCGTTCCACGGGCTGCCACCCGAGCAGCGCCGGCCGGTCGAGCTGTTCGGCCTCGCGCACCTGCTGACGGGGCACGAGGACTTCGAGTCGGCCGCCCACGTCGCCGAGCACCGGACGGTGCGTCCCGACGGCACCGCGATCACCTTCCAGATGCCCACCGCTGCGCTCGATGACGAGCGCACTCCGGTCGGCGACGCACACGACGAGAACGCACAGGAGGCACGGTGAGCGACACGACGCCGGCACCGGTCGACGACACGGTCCCCTACGACGACCCCGCATCCGTGATGCAGGACGACGAGCGTGACGAGTCCAGCTTCGCCCTCTTCGAGGGCGACGAGGGCCGGCTCGACGAGCACCAGCGACGCGCCCTGGTGGCACTGCTCCGGCACTCGTACGTCAGCTCCCGCACGCACCCCGACGAGTGGCGTGCCGTGCTCGACGCCGAGTACCAGCTGCGGTCGCGCCTGAACGACCTGTTCCTCGAGCTGCACGTCGACCGTGACCGCGAGGTCGCCTGGAAGCGCCAGGCCCGCTCGGAGAGCCAGCGCCGCACGTTCCCGACCCTGCTCCGCGACCTGCCGTACACCCGCGAGGAGACGATCGTCCTCGTCTACCTGCGGATGCGTCTGCGCGCCGACGCCCGACCGGGCCCGGACCAGGTCGTCGTCGACCGCTCCGAGATCCTCGGGCACGTGGCGGGCTTCCGTCCGGCGACCGCGACGGACCGCACCCGCGACGAGGGCCGGGTCGCGAAGGCGATCGAGCGGCTCGTGACGGCGCGCATCCTGATCCGCACGTCAGACCCGGACCGCTTCCGGGTGGCGAGCGTCGTCGAGGTGCTGCTCCCCCTGGAGCGCCTGCTCGAACTGGACGCCTGGTTGCGGACCACCACCGCGCAGGACGAGGCGACCGCCCCGGGCGGCGAGCGGACCGACGGGGACGACCCGGGCCTCCCGGCAGACGGCGAAGCCGAGACCGGCACCGACGACGAAGGCGAGACGGAAGCGTGACCGACACGTTCGAGATCCCGGCGCTCTTCGACACGGTCGCGCAGTGGCGCGCCGAGTCGATGCAGGTCGTCAACTGGGGTGGGTTCCACGGCCACCGGCAGGTCGAACTGTCCGGCACGGCGACGCTCATCTCCGGTGCCTCGGGCACCGGCAAGTCCACGCTGATGGACGCCTACCTGGCCGTGATGATGCCATCCGACGTGCCGTTCAACGGCGCCTCGAACGACGCCACCACCGGCCGCGCCCGCAGCGCCGACCAGCGCAACCTGCTCACGTACCTGCGCGGCAAGGTCGACACCCGGCGCGACCCGGAGACCGGCAGCCTGCGCGACGTGAACCTGCGCGGCGACGACCAGACCACGTGGGGCGCGGCGGCGGTCACGTTCCGGAACGACGACGAGCGACGCTTCACGGTGCTGCGCGCGTACATCGTGCCGAAGCGTGCCCGCGGGGTCGGTGACATCCAGATGACCATGGCGACGGTCGACGACACCTTCGACCTGCGCCGGCTCGAGGAGTTCGTGCCGTCGCGGTTCCACCACCTCGAGCTGACCGGCCGCGTGCCGGGGCTCGTCATCCGCGACACCTACCAGGAGCTCGCGTACACGCTGCAGACGCGGCTCGGCATCGGTGACTCCGGTGGCGGCAACCGGGCGATGCGCCTGCTCGCGCGGATCCAGGCCGGCCAGCACCTGCCGACGGTCGACGCGCTGTACAAGTCGCTCGTGCTCGAGACCCCCGGCACGTACGAGGCGGCCGACCGGGCGCTCGCGCACTTCTCCGCCCTCGACGAGGCGTACGAGGCGATGGACACCGAGGAGCGCAAGGTCCGCATCCTCTCCCCCATCACCGACCTGCACGACGAGATCTCGCGCGCGACCGAGGCCGCAGCGGCCCTGGACGGCATCGCCACCGGTGCCGAGGTGTCGCCGTTCGCGCACTGGACGGCCTCGCGGAAGCGTGACCTGCTCGACGCCGAGGTGTCGCGCAACGCTCGCGAGCGCACGGCATCGCGCGCCGAGGTGGCCGCGGCTGAAGCCCGGCACGCCGCCGTCGAGATCGAGCTGCGCGACGCCGAGGCCCGACTCCGCGACCAGGGCGGCAACGCGCTCGCCCAGCTCGAGGACCGCATCGAGCGGCTCACCCGGGAGCGCGACGGGGTCGTCCGGACCCGGGCGACGTTCGACGAACGGACCGCCGTGCTGGGCACGTCCGTCGCGACCGAGGCCGACTTCACTGCCGCGCAGCGCAGCTCGCACGAGTTCCTCGGGTCGTACGCCGACGCCCGCACCGCGCTCGATGAGCGGCGCGACGCCCTGACCCGCGAGGAGTACCCGCTCCTCGACCGCGAACGGTCCCTGCGGCAGGAGCGCCAGTCGCTCGAGCACCGGCAGGGCGCCATGCCGCTGCCGATGCACGAGGCCCGGCTCGCGATGGCGCGTGCCGCCGGCATCGACCCGGCCGAGCTGCCCTTCGTGGCGGAGCTGCTCGACGTGCTGCCCGGCGAGGAGCGCTGGCGCACGGCCATCGAGTCCGTCCTGGCGCCCGTCGCCCGCACGCTGCTCGTCGACCAGGACCGCCTCGGCGACTTCAGCGAGGCGATCGACGCACTTCGCCTGCCCGTTCGCGTGCAGTTCGAGGGTGTGCCGACCGGCCCGCACCTCGACCTCGACGGCGACCCGGCCATGGTCTCCGGCAAGCTCGCGATCAAGCCGTCGCCGTTCAGCACGTGGGTGCGCGAGCGGATCGAGTCGGACCGCACCGATGCCCGCTGTGTCGCCTCGGCATCGGACCTGGGCGGTGGTGGCCGCCGGGTCACCGAGTCCGGGCAGCTGCGCGACGGCCGTCGTGGCGCGCACGGTGACCGCCGGCAGTCGAACGTCATCGGGTTCACGAACGAGGCCCGCGTCGCCGCGGTCGAGCAGGAGCTCGCCTCGATCGCCGAGGACCTCGCGACGCTCGAGGCACGCCGCACCGACGTCGCACAGGACCTCACCGCGCTCGACGTGCTCCGCGCCGCCCACCAGCACGTGGTCGACGCCACGTGGGCGGCGATCGACGTCGACGGGTTGGGCGCCTCCCTCGCCCGGCTCGACGAGGAACGGCAGGCACTGCTCGCCGCCGACGACGGCCTCCGGACGCTCCGGGCCTCGGTCGCCCGGCTGCGCAAGTCGCTGGACGAGGCTGCCGACCGCCGCTCCGCCGCACGGCTGTCCGTGCAGCGGCTCGAGGAGCGCCACGCGGTGCTCGTCGACGGCCAGGACGCCGCCGCCGAGATCCTGGAGCGCTTCGAGTCCTCGCCCGGTTCGCTGCCGGACGACCAGCAGGCCCGCCTGCTCGAGGAGACCTTCGAGGAGATCGGTGCGCCGGACGGCGTCGACGGGTTCGACGACGCCACGCGACGGCTGAAGCGTCGGCTCGAGGAGCGGCTCTCCCAGGCCCTCGACGGCGCTGCGGCGGCCTCGACCTCGTTGACGCTGACGTTCCAGCGGTACCAGGATGCCTGGCCCGACCCGAACCTCGGCACCGGCGTCGCGTCGTACCCCGATTACCACGCGATCCTCGAACAGATCGTGGCGACCGGCCTGCACGCGCGTCGGAGCGAATGGCGTCGGCGCCTGTCGCAGTGGAGCGGCGAGGACCTCGTCCCGCTCGCCGGCGCCTTCGACCGCGCCGTCGTCGAGATCGAGGAGCGCCTCGAGCCGGTCAACGAGATCCTGCGGGAGCTGCCGTTCGGCGCGAACCGGGACCGCCTGAAGATCCAGATCCGCCGGGTCACCCGCGAGGACGTCACCGCGTTCCGCCGCGAGCTCCGCGCCCTGTCCGCCTCGGTCGACACCGAGCTGACCGACGACGTGCTCGAGACCCGGTTCCGACGGCTCCGGCGCTTCATGGCCGTCATCCGGCCCGACCCGGACGCCGCCCGTGGCCGCACCACCCAGCGCGACGCGGTGCTCGACGTCCGGCGGCACATGGAGATCACGGCGGTCCGGTACGACACCGACGGCAACGACCTCGGCGTGTACTCGTCGCTCGGTGACAAGTCCGGTGGTGAGACGCAGGAGCTCGTGGCGTTCATCGTCGGCGCCGCGCTGCGCTACCAGCTCGGTGACGAGACCCGTCCCCGGCCCCGGTTCGCGCCGGTGTTCCTCGACGAGGCGTTCATCAAGGCGGACTCGGAGTTCGCCGGCCGTGCCGTCACCGCGTGGCTCCGGCTCGGGTTCCAGCTCGTCGTGAGCGCGCCGCTCGACAAGGTCACGGCGCTCGAACCGTCGATGGAGCGGCTGCTGTCGATGCGGAAGCACCCCGAGACGGGCCACTCGTCCATCACCGAGATCGCCCGGGTGGAGCCGGCAGCCGTCTGACGCGGGCGGGGGTGGTCGCGGGCTGGTCGCAACACCCCGCTCAGGTTGGCCGAGTGGTCACGAACCGTCGCCTGGCGGCGCCGCAGCCGACACTTCGTGACCACCCAACGCGATGCCGACGGGGTGTCCTGACCACCCGGCGGGGCGGTGTCGGTGACCGCCGACCGACGGGAGGCGCGGCGCGGGCCCGCCACGCGCCTCCCGGCCGCCGTCCCGCCGGTCGCAACACCCCGCTCACCTTCGCGCGCTGGTCACGAAGTGACGCCTCGCGGCGCCACCGCCGACACTTCGTGACCGGCCGACGCGATGCCGGCGGGGTGTCCTGACCACCCGGCGGGGCGGTGTCGGTGACCGCCGAACGACGGGAGGCGCGGGGCGGGCCCGCCAGGCACCTCCCGGCCGTCGTCCCGCAGGTCACAACACCCCGCTCACCTTCGCCCGCTGGTCACATACCGTCGGACGGAGGCCGCGTCGCCGACGGTCTGCGACCGCTCGGCGCTCGCACGGCGGGTTTCCTGACCACCCGGCAGCGGGGCCGTCAGCGTGTCGGCAGGCGCCGCACAGACGTTCCTTGACCGCCCGACGCTACGGTGATGGCGTGTTCGGACGCCGCCGCTCCCCCAGTCCCCGCCCCGACGACGCTGCCGGTCTCGGCATCGGTGCCCTCGTGCAGGTCATCGACACCGATAAAGGTGGCGAGCAGTGGGCCGACGAGCCGATCGGGGTGATCGTGGCTCCCGGTGGGAGCCAGATCGGCGGGACACAGCGCACGTGGACTGTCGCGTTCGAGGAGCCCGTGTACACGAAGGACGGCCGCGGCCCCTTCGAGCGCGCGACCGTCCTGAGTCGTCAGCTGGTGCCGGTCACGACCGACAGCGGCGAGTAGTCCGGGTCAGGGACTCAGTACTCTTCGGAGCCGCTCTTCATCATGGCTGCGACGGCCATGCAGCACCCGACGCCGCCGAGGACGCCGACGCCGATGATGATCCCTGCGATGAGTTCGAGCATGGGTGGTGACTCCTTGGTTGCTTCGGCGTGTGGCTCCGCTCAGGTTACCGGATGCCGCGCATGAGCCGCAGCACCGGCTTGGCCAGGATCAGCAGGACCACGCCCACCGCGACGGCGACCAGGCCGAGGATCGTGAAGTACGGGGCCTCGTTCGACGGGTCGTAGTACCGGGACAGCACCCCGGTGACGGCGGTGCCGAGTGACACCGACAGGAAGAACAGCGCGACCATCTGGGTCTGGAACTTCGGCGGCGCGAGCTTCGTGGCGACGGACTGACCGACGGGCGAGAGCAGCAGTTCGGCGAGGGTGAACACCAGCAGGATGCCGACGAGTGCGAGCAGCGGCGTGCCGTTCTCGCCCGAGCCGACGAACGGCAGGAACAGCAGGAACGCGAGCCCCATGATCCCGGTGCCGAGCGCGAACTTCGTCGGGGTGGACGGCTGGCGGTCGCCGAGCTTGGTCCACAGGGCCGCGAAGACGCCGGACAGCACGATGATGAAGATCGGGTTGATCGACTGCACCCAGGACACCGGCATCTCCCAGCCGAACAGGGAGCGGTCGAGCCGCTGGTCGGAGTAGACCGTCACGACGGTGAACTGCTGCTGGTACAGCGACCAGAACACGGCGCTGCCGATGAACAGCGGGATGAACGCGAAGACGCGCGACCGCTCGTCGCGGGTGATGCCGCTCGACAGGATGACGACGAAGTACCCGATGGTGGCCAGCACGACGACGACCACGACGACGGTGGGCAGGTTGCCGACGTTCAGCAGGCCGGTCAGCACGGCGATGACGATGACGACGAGTGCGACGATGACGCCCGCACCGATCAGGGGCAGCCGGCGACGGTCGACGGGGTTGGCGACGTGCCGGACCACCTCGGGCAGCTTCCTCCGCCGGATCGCGTACTGCACCAGGCCGGCGGCCATGCCGACCGCGGCCAGGCCGAAGCCCCAGTGGAAGCCGAGCGAGCTCTGCAGCAGCCCGGTGAGCAGCGGCCCGAAGAACGCGCCGAGGTTCACGCCGAGGTAGTAGAGCGAGAAGCCGGCGTCGCGTCGGGGGTCCTCGCGGCTGTACAGACCGCCGACGATCGTGGTGGCGGTGGCCTTGAGCCCGCCGGAGCCGAGCGCGATCAGGACGAGGCCGACCCCGACCCCGGCCACCCCGGGGATGAGCGCGAGGGCGATGTGTCCGAGCATCACGACGATCGCGCTGCCGAACAGCGTGCGGTCCGCGCCGATCAGCCGGTCGGCGATCCACGCCCCGATGATCGTGAACAGGTAGACCGCGCCGCCGTAGGCACCCATGATGCCGGTGGCGATGCCCTTGTCGATCCCCAGGCCGCCCTGCGTCAGGGAGTAGTACATGTAAATGAGGACGATGCCCTGCATCCCGTAGAACGAGAACCGCTCCCAGAGCTCCACCGCGAACGGTGTCGACAGCTCGAACGGTTGCCCGAAGAAGGTGCGTCCGGGACGGGCTTCGCGGTCCGCGGGGGTGGTACGTGACATGGCGGCAAGTCTGCCCCCGGGCGGCCGGGCGCGCCCAATCGTCGAACACGCCTCATCTCTTTGGAGGGTTCCCACGACGCCGTGACGGCACCGACGACACGGGGTTGTGCGGCCCGCACGGCGTTCCCGCCACTGTCGGCAGGGGTGTCTAGCGTGGACGGTGCAACACGGACACCGCAGTTCAGGAGGACTCCGCCCATGGTCGACACCGCACCCGCCCAGCGCACCACCCCCGCCAGCGGCAGCGACACCGCGCCGGACGTCGACGCGAAGAACGCCGCGCAGCACGCCGCGCCGAACGCCGACGCCGCCGGCGACCCGGCAGCGGGCACCCCGACCGCCGGCACCGACACCGATGTCCACATCGACGTCGAACTGGTGCAGGAGCTCCTGCTCGGACGCTGGGCCGAGGACCGCCGGATCTCCCGCCGCCTGGCGCTCGACCCCGCGATGCAGAAGATCGAGGGCCAGCCGATCCCCGAGCACCGGGCACGCGTGCTCGAGCAGCTCCGCACCCTGGTCGACGCCGGTGCCATCCAGCGCCCCTACCCCGCCGAGTTCGGCGGCCAGGACAACCACGGCGGCAACATCGCGGCATTCGAGGAACTCGTCGTCGCCGACCCGTCGATGCAGATCAAGGCCGGGGTGCAGTGGGGGCTGTTCGGCTCCGCCGTGCACCACCTGGGCACCGAGGCGAACCACCGTGAGTTCCTGCCGGGCATCGTCTCGTTCGAGGTCCCCGGCTGCTTCGCGATGACCGAGACCGGCCACGGCTCGGACGTCCAGAGCATCGCGACGACGGCCACGTACGACCCCGCGACCCAGGAGTTCGAGATCCACACGCCGTTCCGTGGCGCGTGGAAGGACTACATCGGCAACGCGGCCCTGCACGGTCACGCCGCCGTCGTGTTCGCGAAGCTCGTGACCGCGGGTGTCGACCACGGCGTGCACGCGTTCTACGTGCCGCTCCGCGACGCTGAGGGGGCGTTCCTGCCCGGTGTGAGCGGTGAGGACGACGGGCCGAAGGGCGGCCTGAACGGCATCGACAACGGTCGGCTCGCGTTCGACCACGTTCGTGTCCCCCGCACGAACCTGCTGAACCGCTACGGCGACGTCGCCGCGGACGGCACCTACTCGTCACCGATCGCCTCGCCCGGCCGCCGGTTCTTCACGATGCTCGGCACCCTGGTGCAGGGACGGGTGTCGCTCGACGGCGCCGCGGTCGTCGCGCAGAAGATCGCGCTGCAGATCGCCCTGACCTACGCGATGCAGCGCCGCCAGTTCCCGACCGGCGACGGCACCGAGGGCGTCCTGCTCGACTACGGCCGACACCAGCGTCGTCTGATCCCGCGCCTGGCGACGGTGTTCGCGCAGTCGTTCGCGCACGAGAAGCTCCTGCGCACCTTCGACGACGTCTTCAGCGGGCGGAAGGACACCCCGGAGCGACGCGAGGACCTGGAGACCCAGGCGGCCGCGTTCAAGTCGATGTCGACCTGGTCGGCGCTCGACACCCTGCAGGAAGCCCGTGAGGCCTGCGGCGGTGCCGGGTTCCTCGCCGAGAACCGTCTGACCGGGCTCCGCGCCGACCTCGACGTCTACGTGACGTTCGAGGGCGACAACACCGTGCTGCTGCAGCTCGTCGGCAAGCGCCTGCTCACCGAGTTCCGCGCGAAGGCCCCGAAGGACCCGGCGTCCACCGCGAAGTTCGTGGCGGCCGTCGCCGCGTCGAAGCTCGCCGACGCGTCGGGCATCCGTCGGCTCGGCCAGACCGTGGCCGACCGCGGCTCGCTGGCCGCGAGCGTCGCCGACCTGCAGGACCCCCGGACGCAGCGCGAACTGCTCGCCGGTCGGGTCGACACCATGGTCGCCGAGATCGGGATGCGCCTGGCGTCGGCCGGCAAGGACCGCGCCCGCGCGGCCAGACTGCTCAACCGCTCGCAGCACGAGCTCATCGAGGCGTCCAAGGCCCACGCCGAACTCATGCAGTGGGACGCCTTCACCGAGGCGCTCGACGAGGTGACCGAGGGCGACACCCGCCGCGTGCTCGTCTGGCTGCGGGACCTGTTCGCGCTCGGCCTGCTCGAGCAGCACCTGGACTGGTACCTGCTGCACGGCCGGCTGTCGGCGCAGCGTGCCCGTGCGGTGTCGGCGTACGTCGACCGGCTCGTCGCCCGGGTGCGTCCGATCGTGCCGCAGCTGCTCGAGACCTTCGGCTACGAGCCGGGCCACGTCCGTGCGCCGATCGCGCTCGGCGCCGAGCAGGCCCGACAGGACGAGGCTCGTGCCTGGTTCGCCGCCGAGGCCGCGGCCGGCCGCCTGCCGGAGCAGGAGAAGAAGCCCCGTCCGTGACGGACGCGCAGCCGCGCCCGTATCGGAGGAGCGGCCGCGCCCGTGACGGGCGTGGCTGCTCCGGACGACTAGGAGTCGGTCGGCGCGGAGTCGGACGGCGCGGACGAGGCCGGGCCGTCCGCGGCAGCCCCGCCACGTGCCCCGAGCGCCGCGCGCAGCTGCGCCTCGGCGTCGTCGCCGGCGGCAGCGGCCTCGGCGTTCGCCTCGGCGACCGCACGCACGACCTCTTCCCGCTGGATCTTCACGCCGCGCGGGGCGTCGATGCCGATCCGGACGCCGTCGCCCCGGGAGTCGAGCACCGTGATGACGATGTCGTCGCCGACGAGGATCCGCTCGCCGACCTTCCGCGTGAGTACCAGCACCCGTTCAGCCTAGCGACACGACGGGGAGCCCCAGCAGGTCCGCCGACTCGGGCGTGGCGGTCTCCCCCGCACCGATCGCGACCACCCCGACCACGGGCAGCCGCGACGCCACCGCGGACACCATCGCGGCCGAGTCCTCGGGCTTCCGCCCGACGTCGACCACGACCCACACCTGGTCGGCCTGCAGCCCGTCGCTCGTCGCGAGGTCGTCCCACGCGGCGACCGCGAGCACGGCGTGCCCGTCACGGACGCCGTCCGCCCGGGCCAAGATGGCTGCCCGGCGGTCGGCGGCGTCCGTCGGCCGGAGCGCGTGCCGCACCGCGAAGAGTCCGGCGGCCGCGTCGACGTCGTTCGGCCGCCCGACCAGGAGCACCAGGTCGCCGTCCGCGGACCGCACCGCCGGTGCGGTGGGCCGGGCCACCGGTGCCGGCGAGGGCGTGTCGAGGACGCGGGACGGGCCTCCCGACCGGGTCTCGGTGACCGCGTCGACGGCGGCCTGGAGGCGCGGGTCGACCCCCGCGGGCACGTCCGGCTCGGACGGGGCGCGCGTCGGGCGCGGGGCGCTCGTCGTGATGCCGTCCGCCTGGAACCCGTCGAGCACCGACGCGAACGCGTCGGCCCGCGTCGCCCTGGTGCCGTCGGTGCCGGCGATGCGTGCCTCGGCCGCCTCGGCGTCGGCGAGCAGCGCGGCGATGCCGACGCGCTGCTCGGGCGAGTCGGCGATGACCACCCGAGCGGTGGGCTGGTCCCCCGGTTCCGGCACCTCGACGGTGGCCTCGACGTGCGCCTTGCGGAACAGCCCGCCGAAGCCCGGCGTGGTCACGCGTTCGGCCGCGACGATCCGTGCACCCGCGCCGAACTCGGTCCGGACCGCGTCGCGGAGGGACTCGAGCGTGGCGCCGCTACGCTGCAATCGGGTCGGCGGCACGGACCACTCCCACGGTCTCGATGGTGGAGCCCGCGGAGGTGGCCTCCTGGTACGACAGCACCGGGAGCCCGTTCGACTGGGCGGCGACCATGCGGTGCACGGCCGGGCGGAGCTGCGGGGCGCAGACCAGGACGGCGGAGAGCCCCTGGTCCTCCACCGAGCGCACGGCGTCGCGGACGGAGCCCAGGACCTGCTCGATGCGGTGGGCGTCGAGGACGATCTGGCTGCCCTGCTCTGACGGCCGGAGCCCCTCGAGCATCGACTGCTCGAGCATCGGGTCGATCATGATGACGCGCAGCGTGCCGGCGTCGGTGTGGCGGGCGGCGAGGGCCGGTCCGAGGGCCGCGCGGGCGGACTCGACGAGCCCCTCGGGGTCGGTCGACACCTTGGCGCGGAGCGTGAGGGCTTCGCAGATCCGGCCGAGGTCGTTGATCGGCACGCGCTCGGCGAGCAGGCCCTGCAGCACCCGCTGCAGTTCGGCCATCGAGAGCATGCCGGGGACGAGTTCCTCGACGGCGGCGGGGTTGACCTGCTTGACGCCCTCGGTCAGGACCTTGACGTCCTCGCGGGTGAGCAGGCGTGCGGCGTTGTCGCCGATGACGGCCTGCAGGTGGGTGACGAGCACGGAGACACGGTCGATCACGGTCGCGCCGGTCATCTCGGCGGCGTGCCGGAGTTCGGCGGGCACCCACTTGCCGGTCAGACCGAACACCGGCTCGACGGTCGAGGTGCCGGGCAGGCCGTCCAGGTGGTCGCCTAGCGCCAGGACGCTGCGGGCGGGGGCGGTGCCCCGACCGGCCTCGACACCGGCGATGCGGATGGCGTAGGTCGACGGCGGCAGGTCGATCGAGTCGCGGGTCCGGACCGGCGGGACGACGATGCCCATGTCGATCGCGATCTTGCGGCGGAGTGCCCGCACGCGGCCGAGCAGGTCGTCGGACGCGCCGGACACCATGTCGACCAGGTCGGGGGCGAGCAGGATCTCGAGGGCGTGGACGCGCATCTGCTCGAGCAGGTCCTCGGGGGTGTCACCGGTCGGTGCCGCCGCCTCGAGCGCCTGCTGCTGGGCGGCGTCGGCCTCGGCGCGGGCGGCGTTCAGGCCGATGCGCCAGCCCGTGAACAGCAGGGTGGCGCCGACGAGCAGGAAGGGCAGGATCGGCATGCCGGGGATGAACCCCATCGCGATCGCGGCGACACCGGCGATCATCAGGGCGTTCCGCGACTGCGACAGCTGCGTCGCGGCCGAGGACCCCATCTCGGACTCCGCGCCGGAACGAGTGACGATCATGCCCGTCGAGACCGCCATGAGCAGCGCCGGGATCTGTGTGACCAGGCCGTCGCCGATCGTCAGGATGCCGTACTTCGACAGGGCGTCGGTGGCGGACAGTCCGTTCTGCAGCATGCCGATGGCGATGCCGCCGATCAGGTTGATGATGATGATCAGGATGCCGGCGATCGCGTCGCCCTTGACGAACTTCGACGCACCGTCCATCGCGCCGTAGAAGTCGGCCTCGGCGGAGACGGCGGCGCGGCGCTCCTTGGCTTCCTGGTCGGTGATCAGCCCGGCGTTGAGGTCGGCGTCGATCGCCATCTGCTTGCCCGGCATCGCGTCGAGGGTGAACCGCGCCCCGACCTCGGCGACGCGTTCCGCGCCCTTCGTCACGACGACGAACTGGATGACGATGAGGATCAGGAAGATGACCGCGCCGATGATGATCGACCCGGAGACGGCGACGTGGCCGAACGCCTGGATGACGTCGCCGGCGAAGCCCTCGCCGAGCACCAGCCGGGTCGACGCGACGTTGAGGCCGAGTCGGAACAGCGTCGCGACGAGCAGCAGCGACGGGAACACCGAGAAGTCGAGCGGCTTCTTCACGAACAGCGTCGTGAGCAGGATCACCAGCGCCAGCAGGATGTTGATGATGATCAGGAAGTCGAGCAGGAACGACGGCACCGGCAGGATCAGCAGCAGGATGATGCCGACGATGAACACCGGGACGACGAGCTTCGGCAGGTCCTTGCGGTTCATGCGGGGAGTCCTTCGGTCTGGTTCTCTGCGATGCGCGGTGGGCGGAGCTTGCGGGGGCGGAGGTCACCGATCAGGGTGGCCGGGTCGATGACGCTCGCGACCTCGTCCGGGGTGGTCGGCCGCGGCGGTGCGTGCGTGCCGGCGGCGGTGCCGCGGGCCTTGAGCGCCATCACGAAGGACAGGACGCGGGCCACCGGGGTGTACAGGTCGACGGGGATCTCGTGTCCGAGCTCGCAGGCGGCGTGCAGCGCTCGGGTGAGCGGGACGTCGCGGATGATCGGCACCCGCTCTTCCTCGGCACGCGCACGGATGACGTCGGCGACCGGGCCGGCGCCCTTCGCGACCACCCGGGGCGCGGACTTGCCCGGCTCGTACTTGATCGCGACGGCGTAGTGGGTCGGGTTCGTCATCACGACGTCCGCGGTGCCGATGGCCTGGATCATCCGGTTGCGGCTCATCGCGAGCTGGCGGGAGCGGCGCTGCGACTTCACCAGGGGGTCGCCGTCGCTCCGCTTGTTCTCGTCCTTGACCTCGCGCTTGGTCATCATCGTGCGCTTCCGGTTGCGGCGGATGACGACGAACACGTCGAGTGCCGCGAGGACGAGCCCGGCGACGATCGCAGCGCGCAGCAGCGTGCCCGAACCGGCTGCGGCGGCCTCGAGCACGGCCGACAGCGGCAGCGAGCCGCTCGACATCAGGACCGGCATGAGTCCCTGCACCGCGAACCAGAGGACGAGCCCGACGACGGCGGTCTTCAGCAGCGCCTTCGCGCCGTTCCAGAGCGCCTGGGTACCGAACACGCGCTTCAGTCCGGCCACGGGATCGAAGTGGTCGGGCTGCGGTGTCATCTTCCGGAAGTGCACCCCGCCCTGGGTGACGGCGGCGGCCAGCACGGCGACCGCGACCACGGCGAGCATCGGGCCGAGGGTCGCACCCATCGAACCGAGGGCGTCCGCGAGCAGGGCCCGCACGGCACCGAGCTCCGGGTCCTCGATGACCCGCTGCACGGCGAGCAGCTGGTCCTGCCCGGCGGCAGCGGCGTTGCCGATCGCGGCGGGGATCATGAGCGCCGCGACGGCGATGCCGATCCACGCGCCGAGGTCCTGCGAGCGGCCGACCTGGCCCTTCTCGTGGACCTCGCGCATCCGCTGTTGGGTCGCCTGTTCGGAGCGTTCTCCGCTGTCGGACACGTCGTCACCCCCGTCCGGTGATCGCCTCGACGGCGTCGCCGGTCAGCGACGACACCACCGACGGCAGGGCCATGAAGAGCGCGCCGGCGAACAGGACGGTCAGACCGATCTTGATCGGGAACCCCATCTGGAACGCGTTGAGGGCCGGTGCGACGCGGGTGAGCAGCCCGAGGCCGACGTCCGCCAGGAACAGCACGACGACGAGCGGCCCGGCGATCTGCAGGGTGGCGAGGAACATCTGGGACATCGCCGCGACGAGCATCGAGGCGAGCCCGTCGACCGCGAACGTGCCGGTGAGCGGCACGGCGTCGAACGACCGCACCAGCCCACCGACGATGAGCTGGTAGCCGCCCGAGGTGAAGAGCAGTGCGAGTGCGGTCATCTGGAACAGGCGGGTGAACTGGGCGCCGTTGACCTGCGACTGCGGGTCGAACGCCTGCGCGAGTGTGAACCCGCCGAACAGGTCGATGAGCGCACCCGCCGACTGCACGGCGGCGAACACCAGGAACACCAGGAACCCGAGGGACAGCCCGACCACGAGCTGGGTGAGCAGGGCGAGCAGGAACGGCCCCGTGTCGAGCGCTTCGTAGCCGACGGCGACGCGCGGCGCGACGCCGATGGCGAGCCCCAGGCCGAGGATCACCTTCACGGTGCCCGGGAACGCCCGGTACGAGAACGGCGGCGCGATGACGAAGAACGCGACGAGCCGGACGCCGGCGAGCATGGTCGCCTCCAGACGGTCGGCGTCGATGGCGAGCTCCATCAACCGGCCCCGAGCAGCTTCGGGATCATGTCGAAGGCGACGTGCGTGAAGGCGATCATCTCCGAGATCATCCAGTTGCCGCAGACCACCAGGGCGATCGCGACGGCGACGGCCTTCGGCACGAACGACAGGGTGACCTCCTGGATCTGCGTCACCGACTGGAACAGCGAGATCGCGAAGCCGACGACGAGCGAGGTGACGAGGACCGGGGCGGCGAGCTTGCCGGACACCAGGAGCGCCTGGAGCACGAGGTCGATGACGGCCTGCTGGTTCATGCGTGCCCCCTAGACAACGTGGTAGCTCTCGATGAGCGACGTGATGATGAGGCCCCAACCGTCGACCAGCACGAAGAGCAGGATCTTGAACGGCAGCGAGATCATGACCGGCGGGAGCATCATCATGCCCATCGACATCAGGGCCGCGGAGACGACGAGGTCGATCACCAGGAACGGGATGAAGATGACGAACCCGATGATGAACGCGCTGCGCAGCTCCGAGATGATGAACGCCGGGATCACCGTCGTCATCGGCACGTCCGCCATCGACTTCGGGTTGTCGAGCCCGGCGGCGCGGGTGATCAGGGCGACGTCCTCGTCGCGGGTCTGGTGGAGCATGAAGGTCCGCAGCGGCTTCGTGCCGATCTCGACGGCCTGGTTGAAGTCGAGGTGGCCGGCCAGGTAGGGCTGCAGGGCGTCGTCGTTGATGTGCCCGAGCACCGGTGCCATCACGAACAGCGACAGGAACAGTGCCAGTCCGGCGATGACCTGGTTCGGCGGGATCGACTGCAGCCCGAGCGCGTTCCGGGTCATCGCGAGCACGACGAAGATCTTGGTGAACGACGTCATCATGAGCATCAGCGCGGGCGCGACGCTCAGCAGCGTGATGCCGATGAGGGTCACCACGGCGGACGACGGCGTGCCGTCCGGGCCGTTCACGCTGACGCTGAAGTCACCGGTCGCGGGGGCTGTCGGGGTCGCCGGGGCGGTGGGTTCGACGACGCCGGCGGCGTGCGCACCGGTGGTCGTGAGCATCAAGAACCCGGCGACGACCGCCAGGCCGAGCAGGACGAGGGCGACGAGTCGACCCGACCGTGCCAGCCGGTGCTGCCCTGCCGCCGTCACCCGGCCCGCCGGTTCCGCAGCGCGGCCGCGGCCTGGCGCCAGGTGTCGACCGACAGGATCGAGCCCTGCAGCTGTTGCGCGCTCGGCACGGCACGCTGCGGACGACGGTTGCGCGGGCGCATCGGCAACGGCGCGACGGCGCCGGCCACCGCGGGCGCGTCGGTCGCGTCGGCAGCGGCTGCCGGGAGGCCGGCCCCACCAGCCGGTTCCGGATCGACGCGCCCGCGGCGCTCCGGCCGTGGCTGGAGGGACGTGGTGGCGTCCGACTGCAGCGCGAGTTCCTGACCGAACACGTCGGCCGACGGTGCGGGGCGCACCGGCAGCGCGACCGGTCCGGTCACGATCGTGAGTTCCGGCGCGGGCGCCTGCCCGCTGGTGAGCAGGGCGACCCCGTGCTCGGAGACGCCGAGCACGAGCCGCTCCCCTTCGACGTCGACCACGACGACGCTCGCCTTGCCGCCGATGCCCTGCCGACCGACGACCTCGACGGTCGCGGCGCGACGGCCCGACGGCTTGCCCGAGAAGCGCTTGCGGCTCGCGCGGTGCAGCACCCACATCAGGGCGAGCACGACGCCGAGCGAGAGCGCGACGCGGAGGGTGACGACGAGGGTGTCCACGTGCGGGTCAGACCGTTTCGGCGACGTCGAGGATGCGGGTGATCCGGACCGCGTAGTCCTGGTCGACGACGACGACCTCGCCGTGCGCGATGAGGCGGCCGTTCAGCAGGACGTCGGCGGGGGCACCGGCACTGCGGTCGAGCTCGACGACGGCGCCGGGCTCCATGCCGAGCACGTCACGGACCGACATCCGGGTGCGGCCGATCTCGACCGTCAGGGTCATCTCGACGTTGTTGATCCGGCCGAGGTTGCCCGCGGGCAGGTTCGCCACGACGGGCGCCGACACCGTGCCGTTCTCGCGGATCCGGATGCCGAACCACCCGGCGGGCAGCCCACCGGCGGTCAGTTCGAACACGACGGTGTCCGGGTCGGCCAGCAGCGACGCCGCCGACTCGCGGCCCGCCTCGCCGAGCACCCCGACGCCGAGGACCCCGGCCGCGGCCTCGAGCGACGGACGCAACACGTCCGTGACGGCCACGATCCCGTGGTCGGTGCCGCCTGCGGCCGTGATCGCCTCGAGGTCGGTGAGCACGAGTGCCAGGTCGGCCGACAGGCCGCCGACGAACGACGCGACCACGGCGTCGGTCGCCGCGTCGAGCACGACCGGTGTCGCGCCTCCAGGCAGGAGCACCGCGGTCAAGGGGGCGGCCGTCGGGAGCTGCGCCGCGAGCGACTCGGCCGCTGCGGTGTGGAGGGTGGTCGTTTCGGTCATCAGTGCTGCTCCGTGCTCGTGGTGGTGACGACGATGCCGGCGAGGCGCGAGCCGTTCGCGCCGACCGCGGCGGTGCCGACGGGTTCGCCGTCGACCGCGATGGTGAGGGGCCGGTGCTGCGGGTGCGGCAGCGGCAGGACGTCGCCGACGGCGAGCCGCAGGACCTGCGTCGGCAGGACCGCGGCCGGGGCGAAGCGCAGGCTGACGCCGACCGGCACGCTCTCGAGCTGCGCGTCGAGCAGGGCGCGGGCGTCGGCGGGCGACACGTGCGCGGCGGCCTCGCCGAGCTGCGGCAGGACGGCCTCGGCCGGCAGGGCCAGCGTGCCCGGAGCGATGCGGTCGCCGACCCGGATCGAGAACGAGGCGACGATCATCAGGTCGCCCTTCTGGGCGGCCTGGGCGAACTGGCTGTTGAACTGGAACCCGCCGACCGTGACGTCCTGCGCGAGCAGCCCGCCGAACGAGTACCGCAGGTCGTCGAGGGCGTCCTCGACGATCTTGCGCACCAGGGCCTGCTCGATGGGCGTGAAGGTGCGGTCCGGGGTCGGCAGCGGCTTCGAGGCGCCCAGCGCGTGCGACACCCACGTCAGGGCGGCGTCGAGCGGGAGCTGCAGCACGCCCTTCGAGGTGAGGTCGGTGATCGGCAGCAGCACCATGCCGGTGAGCGCGGGCAGCGACGCGGCGTACTCGTCGTACGTCGTCATCTGCACCTGCTCGCAGGTGACCTGGCTGACCGCACGGACCTTCGCCGTCAGCTGCGTGCCCCACTGGCGCGCGAAGGTCTCGAAAGCGAGCTCGAGCACCCGGGCGTGCTCACGGGCCAGCGTCGACGGGCGCGCGAAGTCGTACACCTCGGGCGCTGGCAGGGTCTCGGTCACGGGTGCGTCTATCGGTCACCTGTGGGGCACCCGTCAGTGCTGTACCCCGTAGTGGGGCGGTGGGGGCAGCGCTGGTGCGCTCCGCGCGGTGTGTGTCTCAGTCCTGCTGCGCTCCGTGCGGTGTGTGTCTCAGCCCTGCTGCGCTCCGTGCGGTGTGTGTCTCAGCCCTGCTGCGCTCCGTCCTGCGCCTTCGCCAGCGCCGGCATCAGGGCGCTGACGTCCTGGTCGGCGTTCGACAGGACCACGATGTCGACCCGCCGGTTCAGGGCGAGGTCCTGGTCGGTGCCGCCCTTCGCCAGCGGCCGGCTCGACCCGAACCCGACGCTCTGCACGTGGTCGCCGGGCATCCCGCCCCGCTCGACCAGGTCGCGCAGGACCCCGGTCGCCCGTGCCGCGCTGAGCTCCCAGTTCGTCGCGTACGGGGCGGTCGAGTTCCGCTGGTCGGCGTGCCCCTCGACGCTGACGTCGTGGTGGCTCGTCCGCAGGACCGGGGCGATCGCGTCCATGATCCGGCGCGCCTGGTCGGACAGGTCGGCGCTGTTCGTCCCGAAGTAGGTCTCGCTGCCGACCAGCCGGACGATCAGACCGCGGGCATCGACGGTGAACTGCACGTTGGCGGTCTGGCCGGCCTCGGTCAGGTTCTCCTGGATCGCGCTCTTGATCGCCGTCAGGTCGTCGAGCTCACGCTTCGCCTCGGTGAGGTCCCGCTTCGACGCGGTCGTCGGCACCACGGTCGACGCGGGATCGACGTTCGTGTCCTTCGTGCCCGACGAGGCGGTGGAGTGGTCGGCCTGCGACTTGTCGGTCGAGTAGCCGGAGCCGTCCTCGACCTGGTCCTTCGTCACGACGGTGCCGCTCGCGGTGTCGATCTTCTGCGAGTCGACCTCGCCGAAGCCGGTGGCGAGCGACTGCTTCAGCTGGATGTACTTCTGCTGGTCGACGGTGGACATCGCGAACAGCACGAGGAACATGCACATCAGCACCGTGATCATGTCCATGTACGACGCCATCCAGCGCTCGTCGGGGTGCTCAGCCTCGTCGTGGGACTTCTTCGCGCGACCTCGGCCGCGGCCACGGGGGTTGGCGCTCACCGTCAGGCCGCCAGCTGCTGGTCGTCGGCCGCGTCGGCCTTGCCACCGGCCTTGGTGCCCTTGCCGCCCTTGCCGCCGGTGTCGGCGCGGGCGCCGGGCGGCACCATGGCCTTCAGGCGCTCACCGAGCAGACGAGGCTGGCTGCCCGCCTGCACCGCGAGCAGCCCCTCCATCAGGAGCGTCTGGCGGTCCGACTCGAGCTGGGCGAGCTTGCGGAGCTTCCCGCCGATCGGCAACCACATGAAGTTCGCGGTGAGCAGGCCCCACAGGGTGGCGACGAACGCGCTGGCGATCAGGGGTCCGAGCTCGTCGGGCTTGCCGAGGTTCGCGAGCACGTGGGTCAGCGAGACGACGGTGCCGATGATGCCGACGGTCGGAGCGAAGCCGCCCAGGCCCATGAAGAACGCGCTCGCGCTGCGCGTCGGGGCCGCGTTCGACTCGATCTCGTCCTCGAGCAGGATCCGCAGCTCGTCACCGTCGGTGCCGTCCGCGATGTTCTGCAGCGCCTTCTTCATGAACGGGTCGTCGTGCTTGTCGGCCTCCTGCTCGAGGGCGAGCAGGCCGTTCGAACGCGCCGTCTCGGCGAGCCCCACGACGTCGTCGATGACCGACGCCGGCGGGGTGACCTTGCCGGTGAACGCCTTCGGCACGGCCTTGAAGCTGGCGATCGCGTCCTTCAGGGTGGTGCTGGCGATGCCGCAGCCGATGGTGGCACCGAACACGAGCAGCATCGGAGCGGGCAGGAAGAGCCCACCGAGCTCGACGTGCTCCATCTGGACCATGCCGAACAGGGCGCCGAAGGCGAGCAGGATCCCGACGATCGTTGCGATGTCCACGTCAGCGACCCCCGTCCAGCGCGCGGCCGTGCTGCGTCGAGCGGATGGCGGCGACCGGGGCGAGCGTCGGCTGCGAACCGGTGTTCGTGCTCGCGCGCGGGGCCTGGTCGGTGCCGTAGGCCATGCCCACGATGCGTGCGCGGTACGCGGCGATCAGGTCGATGACGTCGGCCATCGACTCCCGCACGATGTACTTCGCACCGTCGACCATGATCAGCGTCGTGTCCGGCGTCTCCTGGATGCGCTCCACGAGATCGGGGTTCACAGCGAATCCGCTGCCGTTCAGTCGTGTGACGACGATCATGGCCCGTCCTGGTTCTCGATCGTCCCGCCGCCGTCCGTGGGGCGGGATGCGGGCCCGTCCGTGGGCCTGCACCCAGGGCTATCGGCGGATGCGGCGCGTGCGTTAGTGGCCGTCAGTAGCCTGGTTCCGTGATCGATGCCTCGGACCTGCTCGCGCACCCGCGTGGCCGGCGTTTCTGCCTCGAGCTCGTCAGCGGTGTCCAGGACTCCGACGACCCGGCCGCCGTGCAGCTCGGCCACCTGCTCTTCTGGGCGGACTACCACCTCGGCGTCGAACGTGGCGACGACCGAACGCTCTTCGGCATCGGTGCCGCGATCGAACCCGAGCCGGCTCCGGACCTGGCAGCGGTGGCGAGCGCACTCGCGGCGGTGCCCCTGCCGTCCGTGGGCGAGGACGACGTCGTGGTCGCGCTCGAGTCGACTGCGGACAGCGCGCTGTGGTGGCAGCAACCCGATGCGCTGGACGCGCTCCTCGCTCGGACGGAACTGCAGGCCGCGCTCCGGCGGCTCGCTCGGTGGGCGGTCGACAGCCCGGTCGTGCGCCGGCTCTTCGACCCGCAGGGCGGAGCATGGACCGTCGAGTTCGACCAGGACGAGCAGCCCCGACGCCCGGGAGCGGCAGAGGCGCTCGCCGACTGGTCCCGGGAGCTGCGCCGCGAGGACGCCGAGGGGAACCCGGGGGTGACCAGCGGGGTGTGGTGGACGACTCCGCCGTGGCCGCTCGCGCAGCACACGCGAGCGCCGTTCCCGTCCGCCGGGCCGCTGGCGCTCTGGGCGGTCGAGGACTCCTTCGGGCAGGAACGCGCCGTCGTCTCGGCCGTGCCCGCCGATGTCACCGCGCGGGTGTGCACCGTCGACGGGCCCGACGACTGGGCTGCGCTGTGCCGCCGCTGGCCGCTCGACGTGACACGGACCACCCGGCGGAACGACTGGGCCCTGGCGACCGGACGGCAGGGCGACTGGGTGCTGCCGGACTGGTCAGCGGTGGCCACCGAGTTCGACGTCGTGCACCTGACCGTCGCTGGTTGGTTCCGCACGTCCGGGCTCGCGGTGCGGGTCGACGACGACCGGGCGAGTGTCGTCGCCGGGTGGACGCCGGACTCCGCGTACCGGCTCACCGACCGGGGCGCCGGGGACGACGCCGTCACGGGCGATCCGGAGACCTGGTCGCGTCCCGGCAACGCCGGGGTCTGGCGCCGTCTCAGCTGATCCCCAGCAAACCGCTGCATCCGATCGAGGTGCTCCACCGGTAGTGGGGGTGCGACGTCGAGGACGACGCCGGTGGCAACTCCACCGCGGTCGCACGACTGCCGTCCTCCGACGACCTCAGCCATCGTGAGATCGCCGAACGGGTCGAGAGCCACATCCACCGAAGCCTCGCTCGGCTCCGAACACGTCTCGAGGTGATCGAATGAAGCACGTCGACGACGAGACGCTGGCGATGCTCGCGGTCTCCGATCAGGTGGCCTCGGACGGGGTCGCCGAGCACCTGGCGTCCTGCGACCGGTGCCGCGACGAGGTGGCCGCGCTGCAGCGGGTCGCCGCGGTGACCCGGGCGTCCGAGGGCGTCGGGCTGATCGCGCCCCCGGAGCACGTGTGGGAGTGGATCGCGGCCGAGATCGCACGGACGCCGCAACAGGCAGCGCGGGCCACCGAACCCGGACCCGGAGCAGGGCGAGCGCCGGGGCCTCACGAGCGGCGCGCCAGGGTCCCAGGCGCAGCGCCGTGCGGTGCCTCGCCGTCCGCGTCGTCGCCGTCCGCTCGCGGTCGTGCTCGCTGGCGTCGGCGTGCTCGCCGTGGTCCTCGGCGTCGGTGTGGCGACCGGTGTCGTGCCCGGACTCCCCCGCGGTGACGCCGAGACCGTGGCCGCGCCGCCCCGCTCGTCCGGGACGACCGGCCGCGCCGAACTCGAATGCGCGCTCCGGCGACTCGATCGTCCGTGGCACCCTCAGCGATCCCTGACCTGACCGGACCGTGCGGTCACTCGGACGTGCCGTGTCGCTCGACGCGCGCGAGCAGGTGCCCGTGGAGGAATCCGTAGGTCCTGGTGAGGGCGTCGGTCCGCGTGCTCATCTCGGCGAAGTCGTGGTGGCCACCGTCGACGAGCATGAACTCGTGGGGAACACCCTGTTCTGCGAGCGTCGCGGCGAGGGACACGCTCTGCTCGACGGGCACGACCCGGTCGTCGGTCCCGTGGAGGAGGAACGTCGGCGCAGACTCGGCCGTGATGTGGTCTGCGGGTCGGAACCACCGACTGCCGTCCGCACCGGGTGCCCCGAACGCGGTGTGCAGGGGTGACCCGGGGGCACGGAGCTCCGGTGAGCGGAGCGGATCGTGCATGCCGTACCAGCTGGCGACCGCGCACACCCGCTCCGGTTCCGAGGGAGCGGAGGCGCCGACGATCGTCGCGATGGTCGCGCCGGCGGAGTTGCCCCAGAGCGCGACCGCACCCGGATCCAGGTTGAACTCGTCCGCGTGTGCGCGGAGGAAACGGAGCGCTTCCCGCACGTCGTCGACCGGGGCAGGGAACCGCGCCTCGTTGCTGGTCCGGTACTCGACACTGGCGACGGCGACCCCGCGCTCGGCCAGGGCCACCAGCGCGGGGACGTACCGGGCTCGGTGGACGTTCCGGAACCCGCCGCCCTTGATGAAGACGACCAGGGGCGTCGGTGTCGCGGTCACGGGCTTCAGGAGGTCGAAGTGCAGCTGTCGTCCGCCCGGGAACGGGGCTCCGTCGCGGAACTGCGAGTACACGAGGTCCGTGTACTGCTCCACGAAGCAGTGCGTGGGACTTCCGAGCGCGACGGTGGAGGAGTGTGTCATGCGGTCCGTTCGGGTCGAGTCGGAGAACCGCGGCGACCGCTGGTTGCTCGGTCGTCCGGTCCGGGTCCCAGGACACACCATCTCCCTCGGACGAACCTCCGACCGCCGTCCGACCGCCCCCGTTGGCCCTCCGTTCGCCCGCCATCCGCACCGACGCCCGGCACTGTCGCAGCTCCCGGACCTGCGTCTCTACTCGCCCCCGTACTCGCGGATGGTGATGCCGGAGAAGGTCGCGGTGCCGCCGTCGGAGAACAACGAGATGCCCGTGTCGCCCGTGTCGAAGTTCACCTGGTTCGAGAGGACCGTCGCGCCGTCGTCGACGAACACCTCCACGCTCTGCGTGTCCACGAGGATCCGCAGGTGCGAGGACCGTGTCGCAGGATCGACGGGAGCCGCGGCGCGGGTGTACGGCGAGAGCGCGAACCCGGCACGATCGGAGCGCGCGCGGTCGACGTAGAGGTCGCCACCGGCCTTGCCGATGTTCGTGGACCGAGTGGCGTCAGCGGAGCGTCCGACCGACACCCCGACGTTCGTGGCGTCGGACCACGTCACGTCGAGTTCGATCTCGTAGGCCCGCCCGTCGTAGGGCAGGACCGTGGATCCGTTGACCGACTGGTCAGCGATCGGGACGGTCCGGGTCGCCGCGCTCCGGAGCGCTGCGACGGGCTCGCTGATGAGCGCGTAGCCGCCAGCGGACCGACGGCGCAGCGTGATCTCGCGGACGATCGAGTTCTGACCGTTGTACCCGTCCGAGGCGTCGGTCGGGACCTGCCGGTCGGCGTACTTCCAGTTGTTCATCCAACCGATGCCGTAGCGCTTCGTGTCCGGCGCTTCGACCGCAGGCCAGGTGACGGCCGCGTACCAGTCCCAGCCCCAGTCGAGCCACTGCGGTGTGAGGTCGTCAGCGGTGAAGAAGGTGCCGTCCCACGAGCCGGTCCAGTAGGCGTAGGTGCAGGGCAGACCCACGTTGTAGGCGTCCATGCTGCCGGCCAGGACCCAGTGCGTCGTCCCGTCGTCGGCGGTGATCTGGAACAGGTCGGGGCACTCGATGCCTCCGAGGTCGTGGTCGGGGTAGTCGAAGTTCCGTTGCAGGGTCCAGTCGACGAGGTTCTTCGACGTGTAGAACGCGGCGTACCGCTGCCGCCCGATGACGCAGACCCATTCGCTGCGGGCGGCGTCCCAGGCGACCTTCGGGTCACGGAACCACTCGGCGTTCGAGACCTCTGCGTCGGTGGTCGCTGCGCGGCCGTCGGTGTTGACGATGACGGGATCCGGTCGGGCGGTGAAGGTGAAGCCGCCGTCGGTGGAGAAGAACAGGTACTGCTCCTGGTACTTCCGCACGCCCCCTGTCGGGCGGGTCGCGAGGGCGATGACGGCACCGGCACCGTAGCCGGCGGTGTCGTCGGTGTCGATCAGGGTGCACCCCGTCCACGTGGGCAGGTTGGTCTGCAGCGGGATGACCGTTCCCTCGAAGGTGAAGTCGACACCGTCGGTGGTGGAGACGTGGTCCCAGCCGCCGTCGCCGTTGTCCACGTCGGAGTGCAGGTAGTACAGCTGGTACGCGCCCCTGGTGAACACCGGACGCTGCGGATCGGACAGCCATCCGGCAGGCGGTGTCATGTGGTACCTGGCACGGAGCGAGGTGCCGGTCACTGCGGATGCTGCGGACGGAGCCCCGGGTCGGGACAGTGATGCGGCGCGTGCTGCTTCGCCTGGCGCGGTCGCGGCGAACAGTGCGAGCGCACTGATGCCTGCACCCTGGAGGAGTGCGCGTCGTCGGAATTCAGAGGTCATGGTCCACTCCGGTTCGAGGTCGGGATTGCGTCGGATCGTGCTCTTCGGGAGTCGCTCCCCGCACGGGGATCAGGTCGGTGGCACTCGGCAGATCGGCTCCCCGCCGGGCGACGGTGATCGCCGCGGCACGGGTGCAGACACGTCCGAGTTCCGTGAGGATCGGTTCGCCGAGCGAGTCGAGAACGGTGGCGTGGTCCCGCAGCTGCCAGACGAGCGTTGCCATGTAGGTGTCGCCCGCTCCGACGGTGTCGACGACGTCGACGCGTTCACCGGGGACCCGTACCCGCTCGGTCGCGGTCGCCAGGAGCGAGCCGGTGGCGCCCGTGGTGAGGACCGCGAGCTGGGCGCCGCAGCCGAGCACGCGATCGAGGACGGCGTCCTCGGACAGCCCCGGGTAGAGCCACGCACCGTCTTCGTCGGAGAGCTTCACGACGTTCGCCGTCGCTGCACGGTGCTCGAAGGTGAGTCGCTCGTCGGCAGCCGCGCCGAGGAGCGCGGGACGGATGTTCGGGTCGAACGAGACGACTCCCCCGGCCGCCGCGGTGCGTCGCGCGAGTTCCGACACCTTGCTCGCCCCGGGTTCGAGGAAGACGCCGATCGATCCGACGTGCAGCCAGCTCGGCGTGCGTGGCAGCTCCGGCAGGTCCCACTCGACGTCGAACTCGTACGTCGGCTGGCCGTCCGCGTCGAGCCGGACAGAGGCGGAGGACGTCCGGCTGGCTCGGAACGTCCCGTCGACGAGTCGGACGCCGGAGGCCCGGAGGTGATCGGCGATGCGGTGTCCTCGGACGTCGTCCCCGAGCCACGTCGCGAACTCGACCGGTGCACCGAGCCTCCCCAACCCGAGTGCCACGTTCGCCGGGCTCCCACCGGGTACCTCACGCTGTGATCCGTCGTGCACGACGTCGACCAACGACTCGCCGGCAACGGTGATCAGGGGCCGGGTCATCTCGGACCCGCCACCGTCACAGCGCTCCGCAGGTCCCAGACCGACGCCTCGGGAGGAGCTTCCACAGTCCAGGGTGGTGCCTGCTCGGGGTAGACGCGCGTCGTGACGGATCGGCCGGCGCTGGTGAAGACCTCGACGACGGACCCGTCCACGAACACCCGCACCGCCGGCAGCTCGCTCCGCGGTCCGAACGGCGCCCGGACCACGGCAGGGCTCGTGTCCGCGCGAGTGTCCCCACTGGCACGACTCCGATCGACGGTGAGGGTGTCGGCCTCCAGGTCGACACGGACGTCGAGGTACTCGGCCTCCGAGAACCGGAGACGGACGACGCCGGTGACCGGGGTCGGGAGCACGATCTCCACCTGCGCGCCGATCGTCGCCCCGTGGCCCGGACGCGACGTGCCTGCTCGCAGTGACCCCACCGCGGGGTGCGGTGCACTCGCGAGTCGTCCGTCGGTGAGCCACACCCTCCTGGGCAGGGAGACGGCACCGGACCAGCCCGCCTGCGCGGTCGCCTCCAGAGGACGACCTTCCGTGACCCACCCGAAGAGCACCGCACCCCACGACCCGGTCCGCATCACGGACGGCGCGTAGAAGTGCTGCCCGTGGTCGACCCGGTCGGGGTGCAGCGTGCCGGTCAACGGGACCGCGATGACCTCGCCCGGTCCGTCCTCGTGTGACCAGGACGCCATGAGGGCGACGTCGGTGCCGTCGACCGTGAGGATCTGCGGGCACTCCCAGCCTGCGCCGGTGTCGATGCCCTCGACCGTGGCACGGGTCATCGCGACCAGGTCGCCGGCGGACGCCCAGGTGACGCCGTCGGCGGATCGGTAGTGACGGACCGCCGCGGTCTGGTTCGCAGCCGCTGCTCCGACAACCATCGACCAGCCGTCCTCGTCCTGCCAGACGAACGGGTCGCGGAACATCGTGATCCCCTCGTCGGCCGCCGGGTCTGCCACGACCGGGACGGGTGGACCGAAGCTGGTGCCGCCGTCGGAGGACTCGGCGAGGAGCACCGACTGGAACGGGCTGTGGTCGACCTTGCCGGAGTAGTACGCGCGGACGACGTCGTCGTGGAGCACCGTGTTGCCCGACCACGCGCCCCCGGAGTCCGCGCCCCCGGGGACGGGGACGATCGCGGGCCGGTGCAGGCTCCAGTGCACCAGGTCCTCGCTGGTGGCGTGTCCCCACTCGACCGGGATCTCGAGGTCGACGAGCGGCCTCGACTGGAAGTACAGGTGCGCCCGTCCGCCGATGTCGATCGGTCCGTTCGGGTCGTTGAGGTAGCCACGGGGCAGCCGGACGTGGAACTGCGGGAGGTGGTGGTCGGTCATCGGGAGGATCCAGCCGTGACGCCCTCGATGAAGTACCGCTGGGCGAAGACGAAGAGCAGGACACTCGGGATCATCGTCAGCACCACGCCCGCGAGGACGACCGAGATGGACCCGGTCCCGAGGTTGCCCTGCAGACCGACCAACCCCAGCGGCAGGGTGAACGTGTCCTGCTGGTTGAGGAAGATCAACGGCCGGTAGTACTCGGCCCAGAAGCCGGAGAAGTTCAGGATCGCGAGCGTCGCGATCGCGGGGCTGGCCATCCTGGAGTAGACGTGCCAGAACACGCCGAACTGGCTGGCACCGTCGATGCGCGCTGCTTCGCCGAGCTCCTTGGGCATCTGCATGAAGTACTGCCGCATCAGGAACGTGCCGAACGCGCTCCCGAGGGCGGGGACGATCAGGGACGCGATCGACCCCGTCAGCCCGATGTCCTTGAGGATGACGAAGACCGGGATGATGATCGTCTGGATCGGGACCATCATCGTGGCGAGGAAGATCCCGAAGACGGTGTTCTTCCCCGGGAAGCTGATCATGGCGAACGCGTAGCCGGACAGGGTGCAGGTGACGGTCTGGCCGACGACGATCAACAGTGTGACGACGACGCTGTTGAGGAAGAACTGGCCGATCGGGATCTGGTCGAAGACGGCCGCGTAGTTGCTGAAGTCCCACGACAGCGGGAGCCACTGCGGCGGGTTGTCGAAGGACTCAGCCGGCGTTCGGAGGGACGTCGTGAGCGTCCACAGCAGCGGCCCGAGGGCGAACACGGCAGCGACGATCAGGATGACCAGGCCGACGATGCTCCCGACGGTGGCGACCGGACGTCGCCGGCGCACGATGTGGTCGATGCTCGGTTGTGCCACGGTTTCCGGGCTGTGCAGTGGATCGAACGTCTGTGTGGTCGTCATTGGTAGAACACCAGCTTTCGTGCGGCGATGAACTGGACGGCGGTGATGATCCCGATGATGACCAGCAGCAGGATCGCGATGGCGGAGGCGAATCCGAACTGCAGGTTCTGGAACCCGGCCTGGTACATCGAGATGGTGGCCGTCGTCGTCGCTGTACCGGGCCCGCCCTTGGTCATGATGAACGGTTGGTCGAACAGCTGCATGGCGTTGATCATCGCGATGACGGTCGCGAACAGGATCGTCGGGCTGATCAGGGGGATCTTGATCTGGAAGAGTGTCCGCCACGGGCCGGCGCCGTCGATCGAGGCGGCTTCCTGGACGTCCACCGGGACCGCCAGCAGCGCGGCGACGAACAACACGAACGTGAAGCCGACCTGTTGCCAGACCACGACCATCACGATCGTGACCTTGGCCCAGAACGGGTCGTTCAGCCAGTGCGCCCCGGGGAGGCCGATCTCGTTGAGGTAGTAGTTGATGAGGCCGAACTTCGTGTCGAAGATGTAGCCCATGAAGATCGACACGGCTGCTGTGGACGCCAGCAGCGGCAGGTAGAACGCGGTGCGGAAGAACACACGGGTGGTGTTGCGCTTCCGGTTGTTCGCCAGCACCGCCAGCAGCAAGCCGAGCGAGATCTGCAGGACGACGATGGCGAGAGCGAGTCCGATGGTGACCCCGAAGGACGCCAGGACCGGCCCGTCGGTGAACAGTCGGACGTAGTTGTCCAGGCCGACCCACTCGGGACTGCTGATCACGTCCCACGAGGTGAACGACAGGCCGAGTGAGGCGAGGATCGGGACGAGGGTGAACACGGCGACGAACACCACCGCGAGCCCGATCATGAGGAAGCCGAACGTGGACTCACGCCGACGGGCACGTTTCGCCGCCGGCCGGCGGGCTGCGACCTCGGCCGCGCGCTGGGTGCGTCGTTCTGTCGTTGCGGTCATCACGATGCCTGCGCTGCGGCCTGCTCGATGTCAGCCTGTAGACCGTCGAGCGCCTTCTTCGCGTTCCCCGACGAGATGGCCTGCGTGGTCCGCTGGTTGAGGGCCGTCGCGAGGGCGTTGTAGTACGGCGGTGCGGAGATGGGCACCGAGTTGTCGAGCTGGTCGTAGAACACCGACCAGTGCTCCGGCCCCGTCGTGGAGTACCGCTCCGCGATCATCAGCGACTTCTGCGCGGGTGTGGTCACGTTGCCCGGCCACAGCGCGTCGAAGCTCTCCGGCTGCACCATGAGCTTGATGACCTCGAACGCGAGGTCCTTCTGCTTCGACGAGTTGAAGATGCCGTACCCGCCGGCGCCGAAGAGCGACTTGTTGCTCTTCCAGGTCGGGAACTCGACGACGTCGAAGCTGCCGTTCCGCATCCCTGCGTTGTGGAGACCGCCGGCCCAGAAGCCGCCGCCGATCGTCATGCCGATCCGGCCGGAGGACATCAGGCCCTGGAGGGTGGCACCACCGCCGACGTCCGGCGAAGGGGACGCGCCGGACTTCTGCAGCTCGATGACGTACTCGAGTGCTTCGACCGCTGCGTCGGAGTTGGCGGTCGGGTCACCCCACTTCCAGCCGCCCTTGCGACCGGTGACGCCGAGCGGGTTGTCGGCGAACGCCTTGCTCTTCCACAACCAGTCGCCACCGGAGTACTTGCCCTCCTGCAGCAGGTTGCCGTCGTTGGCGTACAGGAACGAGGTCCAGCTGCCCCAGAGGCGCACGACCCAGTCGAACGCGTACGTGCCGGAACCGATCTTCGCGAGCCGTTCTGCGGAGGAGTGGAAGTCGTCCATCGACCAGTCGGCCGCGGGGCGCGCGAGGCCGGCCTTGTCGAAGAGTTCGGTCGAGTAGAACATGCTGCCCGCGTTGAAACTGTCGGGGAGCGTGTAGAGGTGGCCCTGGTACATCGTCGACTCGATCAGCGCCGGATGGGCACCGCTGAAGTACGCGTGCAGATCCGACAGGTTCTTCGTGACGAGGTCGTCGAGCGGGGCGAGCAGGTTCTTCGACGCCAGGAGCTGCTGGCCTTCGGTCGCCACGCTGACGATGTCCGGGACGTCGCCCGACGCGACCTGCGTCAGCACCTTGGCGAGGAAGTCGTTCCAGTCCGTGCCGTTGATCGCCGTGACCTCGAGACTCGCCTTCTTGTCCAGTTGCTTGATCTTCGGCTCGATCGCCTTCTGCAGCGCTGTGGCGGCGCTCTGCTCCCCGAAGTAGAGCATCTTCACCGTCCCCGTGTCGCTGCCTCCGCCAGCCGTCGAGCACGCCGCCAACGACCCGATGCCGGCCAGCGCGAGCCCGGCCCCACCGAACTTGAACAGCGTGCGCCGGTTGATGGGAGTGCTGAATCCATTCGTCACGGTCGCTCCTCTCTGAGCGATGATGACCCCGCTCCACGCCGGGCCAATACGTATTTGTGAGGCGATCGTACACAGCGGGCACCGGGGAGGCAATACGTATTTGCTTCTGGCATGATGAGCGGGACGAAGGAGATCCGATGGCGAGCCGAGAACGCACAGCGCAGTCGCACCGCGTCACGATGAAGGACGTCGCACGCCGTGCAGGGGTGTCGCAGCCGACCGTGTCGTTCGTGCTCAACGACCGTCGGGACGTCTCGATCGCTGACGAGACCCGTGCCCGTGTGCTCCAGGCTGCGAAGGAACTGGACTTCCAACCGAACCGGGCTGCGCAGTCGTTGCGCTCGAACCGCTCGTACACGGTCGGCGTCATCGCTGACCGGCTCGTGTCCCAGCCGTACGCCGGGCACATCGTGCTCGGTGTGCAGCAGGCGGTGCAGGAGGCCGGGTACGTCTGCTTCGTGGTCGAGACCGCCCAGACCACCGACGGCGGCAAGGCAGCGGTCGAGAACCTCGTCCGGCAGGGTGTCGCCGGCCTCGTCTACGCGGCGCCCGGACCGGAGTACGTCACCCCGGTCGCAGGGCTCGACCGTGTGCCCACCGTGTTCGTCAACTGCTTCCCGCCCGGCGACACCGACGCCGTGACCGTCCTGGCCGACGAGTTCCAAGGCGGCCGTGACGTCGCCGCCGCGGTCTTCGCCGCCGGCCACACCAGGGTCGCGTTCCTCGGAGGCCCCGAGGACGACTACGCCTGCCAGGAGCGCAAGCGTGGCCTCGAGCGCGCCGCCGCGGATGCAGGGATCGCTCCGGACTCCATCCGCGTCGAGTTCGGGACCTTCCAGGTGGGTTCGGGCTACGACCTCGCGATGGAGGTCCTGACGACCGAGCGGCCGACCGGGATCATCTGCGGGAACGACCGCATGGCGGTCGGCGCACTGATGGCGGCGCAGTCGCTCGGCATGCGCTGTCCCGAGGACGTCAGCATCGTGGGGTTCGACGACCAGCCGGACCTCGCCGATCAGATGCACCCACCGTTGACCACCGTCGCGCTCCCCCACCAGCAGATGGGTTTCGACGCCGGAACCCTGCTGCTGGCGGAGACGGAGCAGCCCGGTCGGCACCTCGTGCCGTGCGGGTACGTCCCCCGGAGCTCACTCGCAGCTCCCCGACCCGAAGGAACCTGATTGGCCGCCACACCCAGCACCCACTTCCGGCCCCCGAACGGCTTCGTCGGGGACGTGATCCCGTTCGAGCACGACGGCACGGCGTGGCTGTTCTACCTGCTCGACGAGCGTCCGGGTGTCCCCCCGCTCGAGCGAGCGACCGGGATGCCGTGGGGAGCCGTGACCACGACCGACTTCGTCGGGTTCGAGAGCAAGGGCGTGGTCCTGCCTTCGGGCGGCGCCGATGCCGGCGACTTCGACTGCTACACCGGAAGCGTCGTGCAGGACGACTCCGGCACCCTGCACCTGTTCTACACCGGGCACAACCCGCGGATCACGACCGAGGTCGACGGCGTCACCAAGGATGCCCAGGTCGTCTGCCACGCGACGTCCTCGGGTGATCTCACGGACTGGACGAAGCACCCCGGATGGGATCTCCCCGCACTCGCCGGGTACTCGCCCGAGGACTGGCGCGACCCCTTCGTGTTCCGTCCGTCTGCCGAGGGGCCGTGGCAGATGCTCCTGGCAGCGCGTCGACGCGACGAACCGTACCGACGATCCGGTCTGGTCGCGCGACTCGAGTCCGACGACCTCGTGACCTGGCGCGACGCGTCACCGCTCTGGGAACCCCACCGCTTCATCACCCAGGAGTGCCCCGACGTCTTCCAGTGGGGCGGATGGTGGTACCTCGTGTACTCGGAGTTCTCGGACGCGTTCTGCACGCGCTACCGCATCGCGACGTCCCCGGACGGGCCGTGGCTCGCTCCGGCGGACGACACCGTCGACGGGCGCGCGTTCTACGCCTCGAAGACGCTGGCGCTCGACGGCGAGCGGTACTTCGTCGGTTGGATCGCGTCGAAGGAGGGCGACCGCGACGACGGGGCCTGGCAGTGGGCCGGGACCATGGCCACCCTCCAGGCACACCAGCGGGTGGACGGGTCGTTGCGCTTCGACCTGCCCGAAGCCGTGAAGGCCGCGTACTCCGACGAGGTCGACGTGACCTCGGCCTTCCAACCGCGCAACGGCTCAGATCCGACGGTCGGTGCCGGCGCCGCCACGCGGTACGCGTCGTGGGTCGGTCCGGAACTCCCCACGGAGGCGCTGGTCAGCATGGACATCGACCTCGCGGCGGACACGAAGTCGCTCGGACTGCTCCTGCGCACCAGCGACGACACCGAGGACGGCTACGCACTGCGTCTCGAACCCGATCGGAACCGGCTCGTCCTGGACCGGTGGCCGCGCGGCAGCACCGGCACCGAGCAGTGGCAGATCCTCGGTGACGTGCCGCACGCCGTGGAACTGGAACGTGCCGTGCAGCTCGCCCCGGGCACGCACCGGGTCGACGTCCACCTCGACGGCGACGTCTGCGTGGCCGTGGTGGACGGCAGCGTCGCTCTGAGCACGCGGCTCTACGACCGGCCCGCCGGTCGGGTGGGGCTGTTCGTGCAGGACGGCGCCTTCACCCTCGAGCGGTTGACGATCCGGACGCGCTGACCCCGGCACGAGCACCGGAGCGCGCACCAGCACCGGAACCAGCGGGCACCGGCACCAGCACCAGCACCAGCACGGGCCGTCAGCGCAGGATGCCGAGCGCCCGGGCCTCGGACACCGCGGCGGTGCGGGAACCGACGCCGAGCTTGGAGAACACGTGCACCAGGTGTGACTTCACGGTGGCGTCGGTGATGTGCAGGCGTGCCGCAACATCGACGTTCGAGGCGCCCTCGGCGACGAGCCCGAGGACCTCGATCTCGCGAGCGGACAGGCTGACCCTTGGCGCACGCATCCGTGCCATCAGGCGGCTCGCGACCGCCGGTGCGAGGGCGCTCTCACCGGCGGCTGCGGCGCGGATCGCGGCGAGCAACTCGTCGGGTGGCGTGTCCTTGAGCAGGTACCCGCTGGCCCCCGCTTCGACGGCGCCCAGGATGTCGCCGTCGCTGTCGTAGTTGGTGAGGACCAGGACGTACGGCGCGGCGTCGGTCGACCGGATCTGCCGGGTGGCGTCGGCACCGGTGCGGTCCTGCCCGAACTGCAGGTCCATGAGCACGAGGTCCGGGTCCACGGACGCCACGAGGGCGGCGGCTTCGTCGGGGGTCGCGGCCTCCCCGACGACGTCGATGTCGACGGCCCCGTCGAGGAGTGCGCGCAGGCCGGCGCGGACGACGGGGTGGTCATCGGCGATGAGGAGTCGGATCACGGCTCACCGACCTCCACGGTCGCGGTGATGGTGGTGCCGTGCCCGGGTGCGCTGTCGATGGTGAGACGGCCACCGAGCTGGTCGACGCGTTCACCCATCGCGCGGAGCCCGAACGCGTCGGACGTGCCGGAGCGGGTGCCGGTGTGGTCGGGGTCGAACCCGGTGCCGTCGTCCTGCACCCGCAGGGACGCGTGCGTCGCGGTGACGTCGAGGGTGATGTCGACGGTCGTGGCGCCGGCGTGCTGGGCGACGTTCGCCACGGCACCCTGGGCGATGCGCAGCAGAGCGGTCTGCACGTCCATCGTCAACTCCGACGATTCGGGTGCTGCGGTCACGGTGATGCCGAGTCCCTCGCGGTGCCACTGGTCGCTGAGGCGGCGCAGCGCCGCGGGGAGTCCCGCGTCGAGGGACGGCGGTGCGAGCTCCCGGATGAACCGCCGGGTGTCTGCGAGACCGTCGGCCGCGGTGGCGCGTGCGAGGCGGATGTGCTCGATGCCCGGGCGGTCGCTGTCGGCTGCTTCGGCGGCGTGGAGGAGCATCTGGATGCTCGAGAGGTCCTGCGCGACGGTGTCGTGGATCTCGCGTGCCAGGCGGGCGCGTTCGGTGAGGACACCCTGCTGCCGTTCGGTCGCGGCGAGTCGGTCGCGGGTGGCGAGCAGTTCCGCCAGGAGTGCCTCCCGCTCGACGGACTCACGGGCGAGCGCGCGGTAGCCGAGGCCGATGAGCAACGCGACCCCGGCACCGACGAGGGGGCCGATCACCCCGCCCACGGTGAATCCGCCGTGCAGGCCCAGGGCGAGGACCGCGATCAGGGTGGCTGCGACCACTGCGGCCGGCCCGACGATCCTTGGCAGGACGTGCAGGTAGAGGAAGAACAGCGGGAACACCAGGTACGCCGCTTCCGGCACCAGGACGAGCAAGGCCACCCACACGGCGGTCAAGGCGGTGATCCAAGCCGCACCCACCACGGCTCGGCGTGTCTCCGGCGCGGCGGCGACACCGGCACCGAGCAGGTAGAGGACCGCGAACCCGACCACCAGGGCGATCGCCGCCCACATGGTCGGGTCGCGGACGACGAGGACGCGGACGACCACGAGCGCCACGAGCGCGGCGAACAGCACGTGCAGTCCGGTGCGGAGCCCGACGAACACGGGCGTGAGGGTGCTGTGTGCCATGTCCGTTGCAGCGTACGGCGGCCACGGCCCACCTGGCATCAACCAGAAGTCGGACGAGAGCAGTCAACCTCCCGGCGATGGCACCGCGACCGGCGACGGCGAGGCTCGTCTGGACGGCGGGGAGCGTCCCTGCTGTCGGGAAGGAACCATCGTGTTCGTCGCTTGGCGTGACCTCCGAGCCGCCCGTGGCAGGTTCGTGCTGATCGGGTCCGTGGTGTCGTTGATCACCCTGCTCGTCGGTTTCCTCGCCGGTCTGACCGGAGGGCTCGGCGCACAGGACGTGTCCGCGGTCCTCGGCCTCCCCGGGAACCGCCTCGTCCTGCAGGAGCCCTCGACCGGACAGCCGTCGTTCTCGCAGTCGACGATCGACGCCGCGACGGTCTCCGCGTGGCGGCAGTCCTCGGGCGTCGAGCACGTCACGCCGATCGGGATCGCACAGGGGCGGGCCGAAGCGCACGCCGAGACCGCACCAGCGGTGGCCGTCGCCCTGTTCGGCGTGCCGCGGGGAGCCCCCGCGTCGACGGTCACCGACCTGGCTCCGCGGTCCGACGACACGGTGGGCCTGTCCGCCGGCGCAGCGAAGGACCTCGACGTCGCCGTCGGGGACGCCGTCACGATCGCCGCAAGGACCTACCGGGTCGCCACCGTCGGCGGAGACGCCTGGTACAGCCACACCCCCGTCGTCGCGCTCTCCCCGACGGCGTGGGCGTCGACCGACCGGCGCCTCGGCGGGGACGGCGAAGCGACCGTGCTCGCCGTCTCCGGTGCGCCGGACTGGGGCAGCACGGCGGACCGCACGCACACCGTCGCCGCGTCGCCGCTCGCCAGCCTCACCGCGCTCGACACGTTCAAGTCGGAGGTCGGGTCGCTCGGACTCATGATCGTGATGCTCTTCGGAGTCTCCGCACTCGTCGTCGGGGCGTTCTTCACCGTGTGGACGCTGCAGCGTGCCGACGACATCGCCGTCCTGAAGGCCCTCGGGGCCTCCGACGCGTCGCTCGTCGGCGATGCCCTCGGCCAGGCACTCGTCGTCCTGGCCGTGGGCGTCGGGGTCGGGATCGGTCTCGTGTCGGTCCTGGGGACGCTCGCGAACGATGTCCTGCCGTTCCTGCTCAGCCCGCTCACCACCCTGCTGCCGGCCGCCGTGATGGTCGTCCTCGGCCTCGCCGGTGCCGCTGTCGCACTCCGCACCGTCACCAAGGCCGACCCCCTCACCGCACTCGGGAGCAACCGATGATCACCCTCGACGACGTCACCCTCACCTTCCCCGACGGCGACTCCCGCATCACGGCGGTGGACCGCGTGTCCCTGACCGCTCCGAACGGCGTGGTCACGGGCATCACCGGGCCCTCCGGCTCCGGGAAGTCCTCGCTCCTCGCCGTCGCTGCGACCCTGATCCGCCCGGACTCCGGGCACGTGTGGATCGACGACGTCGACGCAGCGACCCTGAGCCGGAACGAGGCGACGACGCTCCGCCGCGACCAGGTCGGCATCGTGTTCCAGCAGTCGAACCTCATCGAGTCGCTCACCGCGCGGGAACAGCTGCTCGTCATGGCGGAGCTCGGTGGCGGCCGCCGAGACCGGACCGCGGTGCACACCCGTGCCGATGCGCTGCTGGCAGCGGTCGGTCTCGCCGAGCACCGCGGCAAACGTCCCGCGCAGCTCTCCGGTGGCCAGCGGCAACGGGTCGCCATCGCCCGCGCCCTGGTGAACACCCCGTCCGTCCTGCTGGTCGACGAACCCACCAGCGCACTCGACCAGGAGCGGGGCGCCGAGATCATGGCGCTGATCGCGCGTCTCACGCACGAGCAGGGCACGGCGACGATGCTCGTCACGCACGACCTCGTCCACCGCGACGCGCTCGACCGCCTGGTCACCGTCGTCGACGGCCGCCTGACCGATGCCTGAGCGTTCGTCCCCCGAAATTCCCAACTGTGACGTATTCGAGACCTCGAGGCGCGCAAAGGGTGCCGATCTTCCACTGGTTTATCTCATGAGCGTGTTAGCGTGGCGCACATGACCGACACCACCACCGTCGTCTCGCCGGCATCTCCGGCGACCGCAGCACCCCTCCGTGAGGTCGGCGCCCTGATCCGGGGCGCCCGCAAGGGCCGCAGCATGACGCAGGCCCAGCTCGCCGAACGCGTCGGCACCAGCCAGAGCGCGATCAACCGCATCGAGCAGGGTGGGCAGAACCTGTCCCTCGAGATGCTCACCCGCATCAGCGACGCCCTCGACCAGCAGATCGTCTCGATCGGCGGCGCTCCGCAGCGTGCCCACCTTCGGGTGCAGGGCGGCCGGAAGCTCAGTGGCTCCATCGCGGTGAACTCGAGCAAGAACGCCGCCGTGGCACTGCTCTGCGCCTCGCTGCTGAACCGCGGCGTGACCCGTCTGCACAAGGTCGCCCGGATCGTCGAGGTCGACCGCATCATCGACGTGCTCCGCAGCCTCGGCGCGAGCGTCACGTGGTCCGAGGACGGTGAGACCCTCGAGATCGTCGCCCCCGAGGACCTGCGCCTCGACGCGATCGACGCCGACGCCGCCCGTCGCACCCGCAGCGTGCTCATGTTCCTCGGCCCGCTCAGCGGCCGGTTCGAGTCCTTCCGCCTGCCCTACGCCGGCGGTTGTGACCTCGGCACCCGCACGGTCGAGCCGCACCTCATCGCGCTGCGTCCGTTCGGCGTCGACGTCGAAGCGACGTCCGGCTGGTACGAGGTCGACGTCGCCAACCAGGCCGTCCCCACCAAGTCGGTCGTGCTGACCGAGCGCGGCGACACCGTGACCGAGAACGCGATCCTCGCCGCCGCCGCCCGCGACGGTGAGACCGTCATCCGGAACGCCAGCCCCAACTACATGGTGCAGGACCTCTGCTTCTTCCTCGAGCTGCTCGGGGTGCAGATCGAGGGCATCGGCACCACCACGCTCCGCATCACGGGCAAGAGCCGCATCGACGAGGTCGTGGACTACTGGCCGAGCGAGGACCCGGTCGAGGCCATGAGCCTGCTGACCGCCGGCATCGTCACCGCCTCGACCCTCACCGTGACCCGGGCGCCGATCGAGTTCCTCGAGATCGAGCTCGCGACCCTGGCCGAGATGGGCCTGCGCTTCGACGTCACCGAGGAGTACGCCGCCGCCAACGGTCGCACCCGCCTCGTCGACATCACGGTCCACCCGTCCGAACTGCACGCGCCGATCGACAAGATCCACGCGATGCCGTTCCCGGGCCTGAACATCGACAACCTGCCCTTCTTCGTCGTGATCGCGGCCATGGCCGAGGGCACCACGCTCGTGCACGACTGGGTGTACGAGGGCCGGGCGATCCACCTGCTCGACCTCACCCGCCTGGGCGCCAGCGTCACCCTGCGTGACCCGCACCGCCTCGACGTGACCGGTCCGACGCACTTCTCCGGCGCCGAGATCAGCTGCCCGCCGGCACTGCGGCCCGCCGTCGTGATCCTGCTGGCGATGCTCGCGGCCAAGGGTGAGAGCGTCCTGCGCAACGTGGGCATCATCGCCCGTGGCTACGAGCAGCTGCAGGAGCGCCTCAACTCGCTCGGTGCGTCCATCGAGACGTTCCACGACTGACGCGGGCCCCCGCAAGACACCGGTGTTCGCCGGTCGAACACGCGCAGAACGCGGTTCGGCACGCGAACACCGGTGTTCTGCGAGCCCGACCTGACGGCCCGTCCCCGCAAGTGGGGACGGGCCGTCACCCGTCTGACGGGGTCCCCACGGGCCTCCAGGCCGATGCCCAGGAGCGCTCCATGCGCCGCCCAGCCCGGACGGGCTGGATGGGCAGATGGCCACGAGATCGCTCCTGACCGTCCCCCTGCTCATCACCGTCGCGGCCGCCGCGGCGGCCTGGCTGGTGCTCGGCCCCGCCGGCGCGCTCGCCTTCGTCGCCCTCGCGTTCCTCGAGATCGCGATGGCTGCGGACTCGTCCGTGCCGATGGCCGGCATCGCCGGACGCCTGCACTCCCCCGCCCGCCGGCTGTTCCTGTCGCTCGGGATCGTCGCGGGCGTGCTCGCGATGCGGCTGCTGCTGCCGCCGGCCGCCGTCGCGGTCGGTGACGCGACCGACCCGGCGAGCTCCGTCGAGGAGGCCGTCTTCGCACCCGGCTCGTTCTCCGCGCACCTGGCCGAGGTGCGTCCCGCACTGGCCGCCTTCGGCGCCGCGTTCATCTGGCAGGTCTTCGCCGAGTACCTGTTCAACACCGACCGCGCGTCCCGCAGGTCGTGGCTGGGCAGCCTGGAGGCGCGACTCGCCTCCGTCGCGCGACCGCGCGTCTGGTCGCTGGTCACCGCCACGACGGGGGTCGTCGTCACGTCCGTCCTCGTCGGGTCGCGTGCCGGGTGGGCGCCCGGTGTGCTGTTGCCGGTCGCGATCGGCGGGGCTGCCGGGATCGCCGCGTACCTCGTGTCGAAGTGGACCGCGGCGTGGGCGCTGCGCCCCGGGTCCGGGGGTGGCACGTCGGACACGGAGTCGATCGGGATCGGCCGCGGTGCCTGGCGGATCCACCTGTACGCGTCGACCGTCGTGTTCGAGCGGGGGCTCGTGGTGTTCATGCTCTTCGAGATCCTCGACGGCGTGTACAGCCTGTCGGGGTCCGGGCCGCTCGGGTCGGACGGGCTCGGGGCGCTCGAGCAGGCCGCCGTGGCGGTCGGGGCGATCGGGGTCGGCGCGGTGTTCCTGGCCCGGCTGACGTCGCGGGTCGACCAGGCCGCGGGGCTGAAGCGGTTGCGGTACCTGAAGGCCGGGGCGGCGTACGTCCTCGGGGTGCTGTCGGTCCTGCTCTGGGCGAGCCTGCTCGTGCCGATCCCGGGCGTGGTCGTCGGGTGGTTCGGGACCGTCGTGATCGGGTCCGCGCTGGTGAGCAGCCTGCCGTGGCGCGCGTGGTGGCGACGGGTGGTGCGGCGGCCGCGGACGGTCTGACGCGGACGCGGCTGGCTCTGAGCGCGTCGTCCCGTCCCGTCCCGGTGCGATCGGTACCGCGCAGCGGTACGGCGCGTCGTCCGGCTGTTCTGGAAGGATCCACCGTGGATCGGCGTTGACTTGCGGGTCGGACGACGATCGGAGTGCACGTGCTGGGACCGGAACTGGTGGTCGTGCTCGGCCTCGCCATCGCGCTGACGGCGGCGGTCGCCGACCGGATCCGGATCGCGCCGCCCGTGCTGCTCCTGGTCTCCGGCGCACTGCTGGGGCTCGTCCCCGAGTTCGCGGACGTCGAGCTCCCCGCCGAGGCGGTCCTGTTGCTGTTCCTGCCGGCGCTGCTCTACTGGGAGAGCCTGACGACGTCGCTCCGCGAGATCCGGAAGAACCTGCGCGGCATCGTCCTGATGGGCACCCTGCTCGTCGTGGTCACCGCCGGTGCCGTCGCCACCCTGCTGCACCTGCTCGGCATGCCCTGGGGCCCCGCATGGGTGCTCGGCGCCGCGGTCGCACCGACCGACGCGACCGCGGTCGGCGTGCTCACCAAGATGCTGCCGCGCCGGAACGTCACGGTGCTCCGCGCCGAGAGCCTGGTGAACGACGGCACGACGCTGGTGGTCTACGGCATCGCGGTGGCCGTCACCGTCGGCACGCAGGAGCTCACGTTCTGGGGTGTTTCCGGCATGCTCGCGCTGTCGTACGTCGGCGGGGTCGCCGCCGGGCTCGCCGCCGCCTGGATCGGCACGATGGTGCTGCGCCGGGTCGACACCGTCGTGCTCGAGAACCTCGTCACCCTGCTCGTGCCGTTCGCGGCCTTCCTGGCCGCCGAGGCGATCGGCGCCTCCGGCGTGCTGGCCGTCGTCGCAGCGGGCATCGTCGTCAGCCAGGTCGGGCCGAAGCTCGACCGCGCCGAGACCCGGCAGCAGGTCCGGGCCTTCTGGTCGTTCCTGACCTTCCTGCTCAACGGGGCACTGTTCGTCCTGGTCGGCATCGAGGCGATGGTCGCCGCACGCGCGCTCGACCCCGCGGACCTGCTGCGCGGGACGGGGATCGTCTTCGCGGTCGCGGTGCTGCTGGTGATCGTGCGCTTCGCGTTCCTGAACGCTGCGGGTGGGACGATCTGGCTCGTCACCCGACGCACCGGCGGAGAACCCCGTGAGGGACACCGGGACCGGCTGGTCAGCGGCTTCGCCGGGTTCCGCGGCGCCGTGTCGCTCGCCATGGCCGTCGCCGTGCCGCGCACCCTCGAGTCCGGCGGGGGCTTCCCCGAGCGCGACCTCATCGTCTTCGTCACCGCGGGGGTGGTCATCGTCACGATCGTCGGGCAGGCCCTGGTGCTGCCCGCCGTCCTGCGCCGCGCCGCACTGCCCGAGGATGAGTCGGTCAGCGACGAACGTCGCTACGCCGAACGCACCGCGATCGAGGAGGCCCTCGACGCACTCCCCCGCCTCGCACGGTCGACAGGCGCCGACCGTGCGACGGTCGCTCGTCTGCGGAAGGACTACGAGGCCCACCTCGACGTGATCGAGGCCCGCGAGGGGGACGACGACGACCACCCCGCACTCCAGCGGCACGACAACGCGGTCGCCCTCGAGCTCGCACTGGTGCAGCACAAGGCGAAGACCCTGCTGCGCCTGCGCGACGCCGACGAGATCGACGACCTGGTGCTGCGGCAGGTGCGCGCCGGGTACGACGCGGAGGAGGCGCGGTTGGACGGCATCGAGTCGGTGGCGTCACCGCCCGCGTCGTCGTAGGGCGCCCCCGGGCACACCTGGTCGAAGCGGGCGTACCCGGTCTGTTGTGCTCACCAGGGACGCCCGTTTCCGGTTCCCGTCGCAGCGGGAACGCTAGCCTGGCCACAGTGATCCTCCGTCTCTCTCGGTGACCCACTGGTCGCCCAGCACCACCGGTTCGCCCCGCCGACGCGCGGGGGTGGTCTCGTGCGCCCGGACGGGGAACTCCATCAGGAGCTCCCCCACACCCGGCACACCATCCAGACCACCAGAGGAAGACCACTCCATGACGACCACCGACCGGTCCGCCCTGCGCGCGGACTGCGGCAACTGCTTCGCGCTCTGCTGCACCGCCTTCGGGTTCCAGCGTTCCGCCGACTTCCCGATCGACAAGCCCGCCGGCACCCCGTGCGGGAACCTCGCTGACGACTTCTCCTGCACCATCCACCAGACGCTCCGGCCGCGGGGGTTCCGGGGGTGCACCGTCTTCGACTGCTCCGGTGCGGGCCAGTACGTGTCGCAGACCCTCTACGACGGGGTCAGTTGGCGTGACCACCCTGACTCCCGCGCGGAGATGTTCCGGGTGTTCCCGATCGTCCGCCTGCTGCACGAGATGCTCTGGCACCTCGCCGAGGCGCAGGACCGTGCGGTCACGCCCGACTCGGCGGAGGACGCCGGGCTCCTGACGCGGGAGATCCGGCGCGTGCTCGTCGCAGGTCGCCCGACGCTCCTGGCGCTCGACGTCGAGCCGCTGCACGAACGCGTCCGGGACGTCCTGGTCGAGCTGAGCGGCGAGGTCCGGGCCAGGTACCGCGCCGGCCAGGACGATTCACGGGCCGGATTGCTGCGACCGGGGGCCGACCTCGCCGGTCGTGATCTGCGGGGCCGGCCGATGGCCGGCGCCGACCTGCGGGGTGCCACCGCGATCGGGGCGGACCTGCGCGGCGTGGACCTGTCCGGCGTCGACTTGCTCGGGGTCGATCTGCGGGACGCCCGGCTCGACGGAGCGGATCTGTCCACCGCGCTGTTCCTCACGCAGGCGCAGGTGAACGCGGCAGGCGGTGACACCGCCACGATGCTGCCCGACGGGATCGACCGACCGTCGCACTGGGTATCGGAGGTGGTCGAGCGGACCGTGCACCGGATCCCCCGGAACTGACATCCGTTCTCATCTATAAATGTATTGCAACTTCTGCATGCGTGGCCTACGCTGAGGGCATCCCAACCGTCGATCAGCAGGAGGTCACCATGGCCGAGCACGAGAACAGCGCAGAGCACACCGTCGCCGAGCACACCCACCAGGACGGCTGCGGCCACGAGACGGTCCAGCACGAGGACCACGTGGACTTCGTCCACGACGGCCACAAGCACGCCCAGCACGGCGACCACTACGACGAGCACTGATCTCCTGATCAGCGCAGGCCCGTGATCAGCACCGATCAACGGACCTGCACGACGGCCCCGACGCACCGCGCCGGGGCCGTCGTGTTGCATGCACGTATGCGCGTGCGCTTACATGAGTCCATGTCAGACGGGATCGAAGCAGCGGCGGACCTCTTCAAGGCGCTCTCCTCGCCGGCGCGACTGCGGATCCTCTCCGCGTTGATCGCCGGACCGTCCGACGTCGGCTCGCTCGCCGACGCGACCGAGCTCTCGCAGCCGCTCGTCTCCCAGCACCTGCGCACGCTGCGGCTCGCAGGCATCGTGCAGGTCGAGCGCATCGGGCGGAACGCCGTCTACTCGCTCCACGACGAGCACATCGCCCACATCGTCGGCGACGCGGTCAGTCACGTCAGCGAAGCCGGAACCGACACCGACTGAACCGGCTGCTGCTGCCAGACACCGCTCAGCAGCACTCGCAACCGACAGCTGCACGCTCCCCCGTCAGCGCGGCGACGGGCTGCTTGCACGCGTCGCCGCGCCAGGCTTCGAGCCCCTCACGCACGGCGAACCCGACCACGACGAGGCCGGCGAGCGGATCGGCCCACCACCAGCCGAACAGCGTGTTCGCCAGCAGGCCGAGCAGCACCGCCGCCGACAGGTAACTGCAGATCAGCGTCTGCTTCGAGTCGGCGATCGCGGAGGCCGAACCGAGCTCACGTCCGGTCCGCCGTTCGACGAGGCTCAGGAACGGCATGACCGCCAGGCTCACCGCGGCGAGGACGATGCCGACCGAGCTGTGCTCCGGTGAGCGGACACCCGTGAACGTCAGGACGGCGTCGATGCTGACCACGGCAGCGAGCCCGAAGAACGAGACCGCGATCACCCGGAGCGCCGTCCGCTCCCGCGCCTCCGGGTCCCGCGCGGCGAACTGCCACGCGACGGCCGCTGCCGACAGGACCTCGACGATCGAGTCGAGCCCGAAGCCGATCAGCGCGGTGGACGACGCCACCGAACCGGCGGCGATCGCCACGACGGCCTCGAGCACGTTGTAGGCGATGGTCGCCGCGACGATCCAGCGGATCCGTCGCCGGAGGACGCCAGCACGGACCGGCGTGAGCGAAACCACGGCGGCGGTCACCGCTCGGCCCCGCAGCCGACGTCCACGGCGCAGCCGTCACCGTCACCATCGCCGTCGACTGCCAGCACCACGTCGACCAGGGACTCGAGCGCGCGGGTGATGTTGCCGTCCGCGATCTCGTAGCGGGTCCGCCGTCCCTCGGGCACGGCGACGACGATCCCGCAGCCGCGCAGGCACGCCAGGTGGTTCGACACGTTGGTCCGGGTCAGCTCGAGTTCCTCGGACAGCCGCGCCGGGTAGCCGGGGTCGTCGAGCAGTCGGAGCAGGATCCGCGCTCGGGTCGGGTCGGACAGTGCCCGTCCGAGCCGGTTCAGGACATCGAGCCGCGGGGCAATGGTCAGCATGCGCTGACCATACATCGGGCCGCGCCCAGACCGCCACAAGTCCGGACGACACGTCTCGCCCTCGGACATCGCGCGAGCTCAGACGTCCCCGAGCCGCCGCCCGGTCAGCCCGTCGTTCCAGCTCGTGCGTCCGCCGGGAGCACGCGACTCGTGCACGCCGTCGTGGCCGCTCGGTCGATCGCAGCGCCAGCGGTCGAAGACGCTGCAGCAGCGGTGGTCGGGTCGGTGGTCGGTGTCGTGGTTCTCGTGCATCGCACCGATGAGACGTCACGACGCAGCGTTTCGTCACGAACCGGCGCCGAACTCCCTGCACCACGAACGATGGTGAGCAGGAACGGTCGAGTCCCCCTTCAGCACCCGACCGTTCCTGCTCACCAACCGCTCGCGACCCGAGCGAAGCCCGCGCCCGCGACCCCGCGCCTAGCGCCTAGCGCTTGAGGTTCGTGAGCTCCTGCAGCACCTCGTCCGAGGTCGTGATGATGCGGGCGTTCGCCTGGAACCCACGCTGCGCCACGATCAGGTTCGTGAACTCCTGCGACAGGTCGACGTTCGACATCTCGAGCGTCCCTGCCGCGAGCGAACCGACGCCGGCCGAACCGGGGCCCCCGACCGTCGCACCGCCCGAGTTCGCGGTCGCGCGGTAGCCCGACGCCCCGGTCTTCTCCAGGCCGGCGGGGTTGGCGAAGGTGGCCAGCGCGATGCGGCCGAGCGCGAGCGACGCACCGTTCGAGAACGTGCCGGTCACGGTGCCGTCCTTTGAGATCGAGTAGCCCTGCAGCGCCCCGGCCTCGCGGCCGTTCTGCGAGCCGATCGCCGCGGTGTTGAGCGAGGCGAACCCGGTCAGGTCACCCATGTCGACCCGGATGCCGCCGACAGCGAGGGTGCCGCCGGCGGTCAGCTTGCCGTCGGTGCCGAAGGTCAGCGAGGTGGTCGCCGTGGTGCCCTGTCCGTTGCGCCCGGTGACGTCCCAGCCGCCGGCGGTGCGCGTGTAGGCGAGCGACATCGTGTGCTTGGCACCGGAGGCGTCGTACACGGTGGCCTCGCGCGTGATGGTCTGGCCGACGGCGGTCTCGGACGGCAGGTTGCCCGCGACGGTGGCGGCGGTGGTGCGGACCGCCGGGGCTGCTGCTTCGAGCGGCAGCGTGATGTCGGACAGCTGCCCGTTCTCGTTGACGACGCCGTTCGTGGCCGGGTAGCCCTGCACGATCTTGCCGTCGGCGGTGACCAGGCGGCCGTTCGCGTCGAAGTCGAAGGCCCCGGCGCGGGTGTAGACGGTGTCGTTGCCCAGGCGGGTGACGAAGAACCCGTCGCCCGAGATCATCAGGTCGGTGGCCTTGCCGGTGGCCTGCGCCGAGCCCTGCGAGAAGTTCGTGGAGACCCCGGCGACCTGCACGCCCAGGCCGATCTGGGCCGGGTTCGTGCCGCCGATGCCGGTCTGCGGTCCGCCGGCACCCTGGGTCATCTGCGACAGGGTGTCCTGGAAGACCGTGGTCGACGACTTGAAGCCGACGGTGTTGACGTTGGCGATGTTGTTGCCGGTGACGTCGAGCATCTGCTGGTGGGAGCGGAGGCCGGAGATCCCGGAGTAGAGCGAGCGGAGCATGGTGCGTCCTTTCGGAGAGGCAGGAAGATCGAGGAAGGAAAGAACGGGCGTCAGGACGCCGGAGCGGCGGTGGTGATGCCGGAGATCACGTCGAGAGCGACCTCCTTCCCGTTCACGGTGACCGTGGGCACGCTCTTCGCGTACGACACGGCCGAGGCGGTCCCGGTGACGGACCCGCCCGAGTCGGCGTCGGTGTAACTGACCTGCTTGCCGACGAGGTTCGCTGCGGCGATGCGCATCTGGAGCGAGAAGTTCTCGTTCCCCGTCGTGGTCTGGTTGGTGATCTGCTCCATCATCGCGAGCTGCGTCTGCTGGCCGATCATCTGGTTGGTGTCCATCGGCGACGACGGGTCCTGGTTGCGCAGCTGCGTGACGAGCAGCTTCATGAAGACCTCGGAGTCCATCGTCTGGGACTTCTGTGCGGTGGAGTTCGCGGCGAGGGCCGCGGCCTGCGCGGTCGGGTCCACGCTGCCGGTGATGCCGTCGATGGGCATGGTGCGTTCCTGTTCGTGAGCCGGATCAGGCGAGGACGTCGAGTCCCGCGGTGCGGATGGAGGGCGTGTGGGTGGCGGGCTGCGTGCGCGCGGTGACCCGCGCCTCCAGTCCGGGGTCGCCAGGCAGCACACGTGCGGCCGGGCGCTCGTCGCGACCCGGCGCGTCCTGCGGCTGGTTCTGCGACGACAGGTCGAGCGTGGTGCTCACACCGGTGCCGCCGGCGTCGCGTCGCAGGTCCGGCAGGACCTGGCGGACGGCCTCGCGGCCGGCGTCCGACGCGGCGAACAGCTCGACGTGCATGCCGTGCGCGGTGACGTGCGCGCGCACCGTGACCGGGCCGAGGCTGTCCGGCACGACCTGCACGGTGACGACGTGCTCGCCGGGGCCGGCCTGTGCGAGCGTGAACACCGGTCGCGCCAGCTGCTGGGCGAGCGGCGCCGGGGCCGGCGCGGTCGCCGCGGCGGGCGCGGCGGTCGGCGTCGTCGACATGACGAACGGGGTCTCGCCACCGCGGCTGGGGACGACGGCCGGGAGGCCCGGATCGCCCGGCGTCGACGCCTGCTGCTGGGTCCCGTGGCCGGCTCGGGAGCCGGTGGCGGCTGCCGGGGCGGCCGTGACGATCGGCGCCTGGGCCGAGGTCACCGTGGCGGTGTCGCCGTCGGCGGCGCGGGTGGCGGCGGGGGCCGCGATCGCGGCAGCGGCCGTCGGGGCGGGGGTCGCCGGGTCGGTCGCGGCCGTGGTCGTCGAGACAGCGGTCGTCGCGGGGGTGGCGCCGGTGACGGTCGTCGCGGCAGCGGCCCGAGACGCGGTGCCGGCGGGCGTCACGGCGGGGGTCGTCTCGGCGGCGGTCGCCGGGCGGGTCGTCGCAGCGGCAGCCGTCTCCGGTGCCGCACCCGACGCCGGTGCCTGCTGCAGGGTCGCTGTGGTGGGAGCGGTGGTCGGCGCCGGTGTCGACGGGACCGGCGTCGATGTGTCCCCCTCCAGCGACGGCGGTGTCGTGGTCGTGGTGGTGGTCGTTCCGGCGGTCACCCCTGCGGCCACGACGACGTGTGGGTCGTCGGCGGGGGTCTCGGCGGCGCGGCTGGCCGGAGCGAGCGGTGCGGTCACGGCCACGAGCCCGACGGCGAGCAGCGACTGCGCGTCGACGGACGTGGGATCGGTCGCCGGCACCGACCGGTCCGACGTCGAGGTCGAGGTCGACGCGGACGGCGTGACAGCGGTGCTCGGCGTCGCGGCCGAACCGTCCGCTGTGCGGCCCTCGGTGTCGTCCCGCTCGGCAGCACCGTCGCCGGCTCGCCGCTCGGTCGCGGAGGCGGCGGTCAGTGCCGCACCGAAGGACCCGGCAGCCGCAGGGTCGGACGCTGCACCCCGGGTGGGGCTCGGTGCGGTGGGCACGGACGGCTGGGTGGCGATGGTCAGGCTCATGCGGCGCTCCCGGACTGCATCATGGACAGCAGCGCGGCGGTCTGCAGGTCGGTCGCGGAACGCGCAACCGAGGCGCTCGGCGCGGTGACGGCCGCCGGGGCCGCCTGCGCGGGGACGATCCGCCGGATCGTCGCGATGTCGCCGTCGGAGTACCAGTTGTCGACGATCCGGACGTCCTTGCCGGGGCGCGGCGCGTGCAGCACCTTGCCGTCGCCGACGTAGATGACGACGTGGCCCTCGCCCTTCGGGATGATCAGGTCCCCGGGCTGGGCGTCCTTGAGGGAGCCGACCTCGACGCCCATCTTCGCCTGGTCCGGCACAACCCGGGGCATCGTGACCCCGAGGTCCTTGAAGACCGTCTGCACCAGGCCCGAGCAGTCCATGCCCGCGGTCGTCTCCCCGCCGAACACGTACGGCACGCCGAGGTACTTCTTCGCGTCGGCCACGACGTCAGCCCCGGTGGCACCGCTGCCGGTGGCGAGGGTGCCGGCCCCGGCGTCGACCGAGGTCGCGGGGGCACGGGTGGCCGTCGGGGTGGCCGAGGCCGTCGCACCGGCAGCGGTCGCGGCGCCGGTCGTGCCGTCGGCGGTGGCGAGGGCGTCCGCGAAGGCCGCGGACCCCGCGGCACCGCTGGCGGCGGAGGCGCTCGGGGCAGCCGTGGCCGTCCCGCCGCGCAGCGTGTCGATCTGGGACCGGATCTCCGAGATCCGGGAGAGCACCGCTTCGACGGTCATCGGGCACCACCTTCCGTGCGGCGTCGTGCCGCGATCTCATCGAGTGCGTTCTGTTCGGTCCGGAGTTCCTCGGCCGCCTGCTGCTCGGTGTGCTTGCCCTCGAGCTTCTCGAGTCCGACGGCGGCACGGCGGGCGGCGGTGTAGTCCTGCTGCGCCCGGTCGGCGTCCGCGCGGCGGTTCTGCACGACGGCGTCGAGCTCCTCGAGCATCCCGCGCGTCGCGGCACGTGCTGCGGCGACGGCGCTCAGGGTGGCGGCGTCCTGGATCGGTTGGGCGTCCTCGCTGTCGGCGAGGCTCCGGCGTGCGGCGATCCGGGCGTCGGCCGCGTCACGCACACGCTCGTTCGCGGTGGCGAGCGTGGCGGCGGCACGGTCCTGCTGGGTGTGCCGCAGGCGCAGGAGCCCGGCGAGCGGGAAACGGCGGGCCATCACGACACCCCCAGCTGCTGCACGAGGCCGCCGAGGCGCTGCCAGGACGCATCTGCGGTGGCCCGCTCGTCCATGCCCTGGCGCAGGAAGGCGTCGATCGATCCCTGGTGGTCGACCGCGGCGTCCACCAGGGGGTTCGATCCGCGCTGGTAGGCGCCGACGTCGAGCAGGTCCTGGGCACCGGCGCGGGCGGCCATCACCTTCCGCAGCACGGTGGCCGCGGCTCGCTGCTCCGGTCGGGTGACCTTCGAGGCGACACGGGAGACCGAGCCGAGGGCGTCGACCGACGGGAAGTGCCCGGTGATCGCGAGCTTGCGGTCGAGCACGACGTGACCGTCCAGGATGCTGCGGGCGGCGTCCGCGATCGGCTCGTTGTGGTCGTCGCCGTCGACCAGCACGGTGTACATGCCGGTGATGCTGCCGACGCGGTCGGTCCCGGCGCGCTCGAGCAGGCCGGCGAGCACCGAGAACGTCGACGGCGGGTAGCCCCGGGTGGCCGGCGGCTCCCCCACCGACAGGCCGATCTCACGCTGCGCCATGGCGACGCGCGTGAGTGAGTCCATCATGAGCACGACGTCCTGGCCGGCGTCGCGGAACGACTCCGCGATGCGGGTGGCCACGAACGCGGCACGCAGGCGCATGAGCGCGGGTTCGTCCGAGGTCGACACGACGACGATCGAGCGGGCGAGCCCCTCGGGTCCCAGGTCGTCCTCCAGGAACTCCCGGACCTCGCGGCCGCGCTCCCCCACCAGGGCGATGACGTTGACGGCCGCGTCGCTGCCCCGCGCGATCATCGAGAGCAGCGAGGACTTGCCCACGCCGGACCCGGCGAACAGGCCCATGCGCTGCCCACGGCCGACCGTGGTCAGGGTGTCGAGGACCCGCACGCCGAGCTGCATGGGCGTGTCGATGCGGGTCCGCGCCATCGCGCTCGGGGTGTCGTGGTCGAGCGGGACCCAGGTGACGGGTTCGCCCCGGGGGCCTTCGAGCGGGCCGCGGTCGTCGATCGGCCGGCCGAGCCCGTCGAGCACCCGGCCGAACAGTCCGGAACCGGTCGGCACGAGCACCGGGCGGCCGGTCGGACGCGCCGGTGTGCCGGCGGTGACCCCGATCAGACGTCCGAGCGGCATGCAGCGGATGCCCGAGGCATCGGTGGCGACGACCTCGACCGCGGTCTGTTCGCCGTCCTCGGCGCCCACCGTGACGACGTCGCCGACGCGGGCGTCGAGCCCGGCGATCGTCAGCCCCAGGCCGACGGCGCTCGTCACGACGCCCACCCGCTGGGGTGCGGCGCGCAGCAGCGCCTCGTCGAGGCCGCGCGGGCGGAGCAGGGTGGCGGTCACCGGTCGGCTCCCGTCGCGTCGACACCGAGCGCCGTGCGTGCGCGGTCGAGCGCCGTCGCGATGCGCGCGTCGAGGATGCCGTCCGGCAGGTCGACGACTGCGTCGCCGTCGAGCAGGGTGCCGTCCGCCATCACCGGGATCGGCAGTTCGAGTCCAGCGACGCGCGCAGCGTCCGCCGGGCTGAGCCGGACGGCCACCGGGACCGTGCGGTCGACGGACGCGAGCGCCCGCCGGACGGTGGCCTCGGCACCGGAGGTGATCCGGGCCTCCCGGCTGCCCGGTCCGTCCGGACCGTCGAGGACGGTCGCGTCGTGTGCGGGCCTGGAGGCGCGGACCACGTTGCCGACGATCGCCTCGGCCAGGTCGACTGCCGCGCTCGCGACCGATGCCTCGGCGTCCGCCAGGACGGGTGCGACCGTGGACAGCAGGGCGTTCGTGGCGGCGTCGAGGACCGCGATCCGGCGTGCCGTGTCGGCCTGCGACGCGGTGACCCGGGCGGCGTGCTCGGCTTCGAGCCGGGCGCGCAGGGCGTCCGTCTCGGCCTGCGCAGCACGCAGCCCGGCGGTGTAGCCGGCCGCGTGCCCGCGGACGTCGGCGCTCGACGCGCGGTCGCGTCCGGCGGTGGCGGTGATCGCCGGGAAGGCGACGCGGTGCACGACGGTGTCAGTCAACGAGCTCGTCCTCCTCGGCGCGGTGCACGGTGACGATGCCCTGGGCCTCGAGTTCCCGCACGGAACGGACGACCTCGGCACGCGCTTCCTCGACCTGCGAGACCCGCACCGGGCCCATGGCCTGCAGCTCGTCGTCGAGCAGTTCGCGGTTGCGCTCGGACACGTTCGCGCGGATGGTCTCGACGACCGGCCCGGCGGCGCCCTTCATGGCGGTCGCGAGGATCTTGGAGTCGATGCCGCGCAGCACCTGCTGGATGTCGCGGGACTCGAGCTTCACGATGTCCTCGAAGGTGAGCATGCGGGAGCGGATGTCCTCGGCGAGCTCCGGGTCGCGGGCCTCGAGTCCCTCGAGCACGGCCTTCTCGGTCGCGACGTCGGAGCGGTTGATGATGTCGACCAGGGGTGCGATGCCGCCGACGACCTCGACGCTCTCGCGCGGCGAGACGACCGCACCGGCACGCTGGCGCAGCACCCCGGCCACGATGCCGACGGCCTCGGGCGTCGCGCTGCCCATGGTGGCGAACGCCTGGGCGACGTCGGTGCGGACACGCTCGTCGACGCCGGCGAGCACGGCGCTGGCCTGCCCCGGGCCCAGGTGCGCCAGCACGAGGGCGATGGTCTGCGGTAGCTCGCCCTCGAGCAGGGTGACGACCTGGCCGGGTTCGGCGTCGTCGAGGAAGTCGAACGACTGCCCGGCGAGGTTCGAGGCCAGACGGTCCATCACGCCGGCGGCCCGCTCGGCGCCGAACGACGCCTCGAGCAGCCCGAGGGCGGTCTCCTTGCCGCCGCGCTTCTGCGTGCGGCCGCTCATCGTGAGGCGGTGGAACTCGCTCATGGTCTGGTCGACGACGGTGTCCTCGAGGCGGCGCATCCGGACGATCTCGGCGGAGATCTCCTCGGCCTCCATCTCGGTGAACTGCTTCATCACCGCGCTCGCGCGCTCGGTCTCCATCTGCATGAGGATGAGCGCGACCTTCTGCGCGCCGGTCAGGGCACGGTCGCTCGGGCCGGTTCCGCCGCCGGGGCTCGGCATCAGCGCGCTCACACCGGCGCCCGGTCGTCCAGCAGCCCGCGCAGGAGCTCGGCGGTGCGCTTCGGGTCGCGCTCGGCCAGGGCGGAGATGTCCTGACGGCGGCGCTCGGCCGTGATCTCCTCGGTGGTCAGCACCTCGGTCGGGGCGTCCCCGGCGGGCATCGCCGAGAGCACGGCGGTCGGGGCGTCACCGGCACCGAGCGTCGCCCGGTCGTCGAGCCCGTCCATCGCGAGGGGCAGCTGGAACGTCTCGCCGGCGAAGGCGTCGAGCTCGCCGAGGTCGACGGCCTCGCGCTCCTGCTTGCGGTTGCGGCGGGCGACGAAGAACATGATCGCGATGACGGCCAGGACGATGCCGATCACGATGCCGGCGGTGCGGATCGACGACCACAGTGCTTCCTGCTGGTCGGCCTTCTGCTGCTCCTCGAGCGCCTTCGCGGCCTGGTCGGAAGCACTCGTGTCGAAGTCCATCATCGCCACCTTGACCTGGTCGCCACGGGCCTGGTCGACTCCTGCAGCGGCGGACACCAGGTCGTTGATGCTCTGCAGGTTCGCGTTCTGCACGGCGTCGGCCTTCGAGTTCAGCGCGACCGAGATGGTCTGCCGGTCGAGCCCGCCCGAGGGGATCTGCGTGGTCTCGGTGGTGTGGTCGACGGCGTTGTTCTTCGTCGCCGACTCGTTCTTGTACCCGTCGTCGCCGGCGCCGCTCGTGGCGGTGCCGTTCGGGACGGCGATGTTGTCCGGGCCGAGGACGCCGGTGGCACCGTTCCCTGCGCCGGCACCGGCGCCGTACTCCTCGGTGGTGCTCGACTCGTTCAGCGCGACCGGGCCCGAGGTCGGGCTCGTGTAGCTCTCCGACGTCCGGGTGCCGGACTCCTGGTTCATCGTCCCCGAGACCACGACGGTCGCGTTGCCGGCCCCGAGCGTGGTGTCGAGCAGGTCCTGGATCTTCTTGCTCGTCGCCGCGTCGTAGTCGGCGGCCTGGTCCGCGCCGCTGCCGGTCGCACCGGTGCCCACGGCCGACAGGGTCTGGCCCTTCGCGTCGACGACGGAGACGTCGGTGGGCTGCATGCCCTCGACCGAGGCGCTCGTCAGGTGCACGACGGCCTGCACCTGGTCGGTGCTGAGCTGCGTGCCGTTCTCGGTCGCGATGAACACCGACGCGGTCGGGTCCTTCTCCTCGGACACGAACACGGACTTCTCCGGGATCGCGAGCTGCACGGTGGCGGTCTGCACGCCGTCCATCGCGCCGATGGTCTTGGCGAGCTCGCCCTCCATCGCACGCTTGTACGTGACGTCCTGCTGGAACTCCGAGCTCGTCACGCCCATCTTGTCGAGCAGCGAGTAGCCGCCCTCGTTCGACGACGGCAGGCCGTTCGACGCCGCCTTGAGCCGCTCGGAGTACACCTGCGCCTGCGGCACGAGGATCGTCGCACCGCCGTCGGTGAGCTGGAACGGTACGCCGTCGGTCTGCAGCTGGTCCGTGATGGAGCTCGCGTCGGCCGCGGCGAGCCCGGTGAAGAGCGGCGCGTAGGACGCCTTGCCGAGCCAGGACGCCAGGGCGATCCCGCCGAGCACGAGTGCCGCGATCGCCAGGATCGCGATGGTGCGCTGGGCGGCGGAGAAGCCCTTGACGTACGCGGACAGGCGCGCGAGGACGTTCTTGACGGCGACGGGCATCAGGCCTGCATCCTCATGATCTCGTTGAAGGCGTCGACGCCCTTGTTGCGGACGGCGGAGACGAGCTCGAGCGTGACCTGCGCGCGGGTGGCGGCGATCGTGGCGTCGTGGATGTCGTCGAGGTTGCCGGTGACGGCCTTGAGCGCGAGGGTCTTCGAGTCGCTCTGCAGCGACTGCAGCCCGTCGACGGCGTTGCCGAGGCTCGCGGCGAACCCGCTGCCGTCGGTGCTCGTCGCGCCCGCAGCGCCGGCGACGTCGCCGGACGTGCCGGACACCCCGGTCAGTGCGTTCGTCATCGCGTTGGTGGTCACACCGTTGACGGCGTCGATGGGCATCAGTTCTTCCCGATCTGCAGTGCCGCCTCGTAGGCGGTCTTGGCACGGTCGACCACGGCGGCGTTCGCCTGGTAGCCGCGCTGGGCCATGATGAGGTCCGCCATCTGCGTGCCGAGGTCGATGTCGGGCATGCGGACGTAGCCCTCCTCGTTCGCGAGCGGGTTGTCCGGGTCGTAGGT